>Ga0209721_1000063_pt1 | contig 101137 bp, 97 predicted proteins | sample TshhotsprinmetaG_FD_184139 | JGI IMG/M metagenome (GOLD analysis project Ga0209721, IMG submission 184139) | Hot spring microbial communities from South Africa to study Microbial Dark Matter (Phase II) - Tshipise hot spring metaG (SPAdes)... | ecosystem: Environmental > Aquatic > Thermal...
AAATAAAATTTCGGAAAGAAACGAAAATAATTTTCCCACAGCGAGCCCGCCCGAAGCGCCGGGCGAGCGAAAAAGAAAATAGCGAGCAAAAGCAGGCGGGGCGAAGCCCCGCCTGCTAAATTTTAGCATTTTAGGTTTTTTCGTCTTGATTTATGAATTAAATTTGGTAAGATAATAGAGAAAGTTTAAACTGATTTAGTTTGAGCGCCATGCTTTAGGTCGTAACAAAGAACATGTTTTGAAATATGAAAATTGTCAAAGAAGATCAAAATTTAATGATTATTAAAGAAAGAAATATTTTTGCCTTTATTGCTGGCATTATTTTTATTCTTTTTGGATTCTTGGTAATTTTCAAGCCGGATTTTTTTAATGTAAAAAAACCGCCGCTATGATCTGGTTTTGCCGCGATTCTTTTTGGTTTGTTCGTTGTCTTGGTTGTTAAAACAATTACCATCGTTCTTGATAAAAATACAAAAAAACTATCGTTTAAATTCAAAAGTTTAATTAAGGAAAAATCTGAAGAGTATAATTTAGACCAAATTAAACAAATTGAATTGCGCCAAGATTATATCCCAAACAGCAAAGGGAGAGGTGCTTATGCATATGAATTATTTTTTATTTTTGATAATGGCGAAGAGGTTCCGTTAAATTCATATAGTTCATCAATAGTTCTAGTTCTGGGGAAACAAATCATTCCTGAAAAATCAATGGGGGCAAGAATTGCTAATTTTTTAAACATTCCTTTTCAAGAAAGAAGACCTCCCACCATAACTGAAACATTGTCTACCATTCAAGAAGTTGTGCAAAAAGAAATAGAAAAGAACAAGAATAGAAAAGAACAGGACGGATAAATTTTGAAATTTTTTGATCTTAAAGAATGGGCCCGTAGTTCAGTTGGCTAGAATGCCTCATTTGCAATGAGGAGGTCAGCGGTTCGAATCCGCTCGGGTCCACATTAGACGATTTCTTTTACCCTTGCCCTTCGCTTCGCTCGGGGCTCGGGCTTCGTCGGGCAGAAAATAAAGGTAATTCCAGGGCTTTTTGAAATCAACAAAAAGCCGCTGGTCAAAAATTCGGCGGTTCGAGCCGATTTTTTTGAGGAAATTTTTCATTTTAGAAAAATTATCTTCCAAAACGAAATTTTTGGCTTGATTGGCTTCAATTATCCAGTTTCTGGTGAGTTCAAACCAATGATTTCCTTTTCGCTCAAAATTCGATAATTTTTCTTTGTTTATTTTGCCACAAACCTTGACAAAACAGTAGGATCAAGTGGAACATGTCGTGGCTAGAGGTCATCCTGGCGATGAGCGGTGGCAATCCCGGTGCAATCATAGTCTGCATTGAGCTTCTAGCAAGGGGAGAGAAGGTGGATTCCGATACGTTTGACGGTGGAATCAACAGCTTGCTTATACTCGACATGCTCGGCATCTACGGAGAACGTATCTATCTGCTCTGGAACGATGTCTGCAGACAGCACATCGGCAAGATGATCGCTGTTCTCCGTGCTTACCAGCTCGGTCGGCTCGCGGCCGTAAACACGGAGACCATCAACCACGCCATCGACAACCGTGGCGCCGGTATCGACCTCGACGCCGTCGTGGAAGCGGTCAAAAGCCGTCTCCCGAACTTCAACCCAGATGTCTCCACCGCCTAAACATACGCGTCTCACAACCTTTCTCGTCTTACATCTATGCGCCCCCTGCGGAATTCGTCAACAACGAAAAATCCAAAGGGGCCCTTTCTTTTTTTCAAAGAACAAAAGAATTTGCCGCCAAAGAGAAAATGTGATATAATTTACTACCGAGTTTCGTTAGCTAAAAACTTAAAATTGTTAAAGAACGCGGCGAGCCATTAAATTTTTTGGGCTTTGCCGCCGCCCCGAGCGAATCAAGGACGGAAATCGTCTGAACTAATTTAAAAATAGTCCACAATTTTGGTATAATAGAATAATTAAAGGTCGAAAAATAAAAACTCTCTTAATATTAATATTTTTAAAATAATATGATTCAAGGATGGAGCGATCTTATCGTTCAATCTCTTCAAGATGTTTTCGGAGAATTCATAACTAATTTTCTGCCAAAGTTAATTGTAGCGATAATCGTTTTTATCTTCGGTTGGTTTGTGGCTATAGTCTTTGGAAAATTCATTACTGAAATTCTGAAAAGGTTGAGACTTGATAGGGTTTTTGAAAGCACTGGTTGGAAAGATGCCCTGGAGAAAGCCGAGATAAAGGTTCTGCCATCAGAATTTATCGGAACGATTTTCAAATGGGTTTTGGTTGTTGCCTTTTTGATAGCAGCGGTTGAAATTTTGGGATTGACCCAGTTTGCCACTCTCTTGAACAGAATTATTGGTTGGCTTCCGAATCTGATTGTCGCTGTTGCCATCTTCTTTGTTGCTATTGTCATTGCCGATATCTTGCAAAAAATCATTAAGGTCAGTGTTCAGAAAGTTGGAGTAAAGTATGCTGGAATTTTAGGAGGGATTGCTCGTTGGGGAATTTATGCGATTGCTATTTTTGCTATTTTGGTTCAGTTGGAGATTGCGCCAGCTTTAATTAATGCTTTAATTTTCGGATTTGTCGGAACATTAAGTTTGGCTTTTGGTTTAGCTTTTGGACTTGGAGGAAGAGAAGCAGCGGCAAAGATAATTGAAGATTTAAAGAAAAAAATTTCAGAGTAATTAAATTATTTTTGATTCATCAAATTATTCTTAATTTTTTTCTTGTGGTCTTGACAGGTATTTTTGGTTTGCTAAAATTAAATTTAGGTATGGAAAAGACTGATTCATTAATTAATAGAAGCGGGTGATTTCTGGGATTTTGAGATATCTGCCATACGGTTGCACAGGAATTAGGTAAATGGCATTCTCAGAAAACCGCTTCAAAAGCGGTTTTCTAATTATAGAAGAAAGTACCTTGAAAATTAAATAAACGGATTCCAGTTATTAATTGCTAGCCAAGAGTTACTCATAAAGCGGATGGAGGATGCCTTGGGAGGTTGAGGCGATGAAGGACGTGGCGTGACTGCGATAAGCCTCGGGTAGGTGTCTAGCAACCTTTGATCCGGGGATTTCCGAATGGGGAAACCTAAGTAGGTAAAACCTACTTGTCCTACTAAATTTTTAGTAGGAAGCGAACCCGCTGAAGTGAAACATCTCAGTAAGCGGAGGAAAAGATACCAAAGCTTCGCTTTCTTCCCACTAAACCGACACTAAACAAAACACTAAACTGACACGAAAAGCTTCGTTTCGGTTTCGTGTAGTCGCCGAAGGCGACAAAGTTTCGTATTTGTTTGGTGGAGAATTTGCGAAGCAAATTCCCTTAGTAGCGGCGAGCGAAGAGGGAAAAGCCTAAACCAATCTTTTAAGATTGGGGTTGGAAGAAAATATCGTCTGGAGCCTTTCTTCTTAAGAGAAAGATTCCAGAGGGAGAGCACTTAGGTAAAGTTTGGTTAGTCGAAATTCCCTGGAAAGGGATACCATAGATGGTAATAGTCCAGTAGACGAAAATCACTTTACGCTCCTTGATGTTTTTCTTGAGTACCACGGGAAATGAAAATCCTGTGGGAAGCAGGCAGAACTACACTGCCAAGGCTAAATACTCAACCTCACCGATAGTGCACCAGTACCGTGAGGGAAAGGTGAAAAGTACCGGGGTAACCGGGGTGAAATAGAACCTGAAACCATCCGCTGACAAGAAGTTCGAGCCCGAAAGGGTGAGAGCGTACCTATTGGAGCAGGAACCAACGAGTTTATGTCCATTCCACTCTTAAGTCCTTTTAGGACGAAGGTATAGGGAAACCGAGTATTAAAAGTGCGAATGTGCTTTAATAAGCATTCTGGAGTGGGCATAAGACCCGAAGCCGAGCGAGCTTACCATGGCCAGGGTGAATTCATCTGAAAAGATGGAGGAGGCCCGAACCCGTGGGTCGTGCAAAACCTTGGGACGAGCTGTGGTAAGAAGTGAAAAGCTAAACGAGCTCGGTAATAGCTGGTTCTCCCCGAAATAGCTTTGGGGCTAGCCCGGAGAAGTAAGAAGTGAAGGTAGAGCACTGGAAGGAATATTGTGGAGAAATCCAGGTATTCCTACCAAACTCCGAATGTCATTTCTGAAATCTCCGGAGTCAGAACTTGGGCGCTAAGGTCCAAGCTCAAAAGGGAAACAGCCCAGATCTTCATCTAAGGTCCCTAAATCTGAGCTAAGTGTTTTTTAAGGAAGTATTCTGCCTTTAACAGGTAGGAGGTTAGCTTAGAAGTAGCTATCCTTTAAAGAGTGTGTAACAACTCACTACTCGATGGCAGAACGCGCCGAAGATTCATCGGGACTCAAGCTCAGTACCGAAGATAAGAATCCTATGTCAAATTTTGATATAGGATGGTAGGGGAGCGTTCTCAGTGCGGTGAAGCCGGAAGGTGACTGACGGTGGAGCACTGAGAAGTGAGAATGTTGGTATGAGTAACCGCAAGGCAGGTGAAATCCCTGCCCACCGAAAGCCCAAGGTTTCCTTGGCAACGACAATCGTCCAAGGGTTAGGCGGACCTAAGGTAAAGCCGAAAGGCGTAGCTGATGGATAGCCGGTCAATATTCCGGCCCTTCTCTACTTGTTTTCCGAAATGAAGAAGGGTTGGCGAAGGAGAGGATTATTGGATTTCCTTCTTTGACTCTTTCTTGGGGTCAAAGGAAGTTTCAGCTTCGGCTGGAACAACTCTTTCAAAAACTCTTCCTAGAAAAGTTTTGGAGTAAAAAGTAGGGGAACCGTACCGCAAACCGACACAGGTGGGCTGGTGTCAGAGCACCAAGGTGAACGGGTGAGACCTCGTTAAGGAACTCGGCAAAAAAGCTAGGCGTAAGTTCGCGAGATGCCTTCCCCTTTCTTTCTAAAAAAAGAAGGGGGCGCAGCGAAAGTTTCCCTGGCGACTGTTTAACTAAAACACAGGTCCCTGCTTAACTCGAAAGAGGATGTATAGGGGCTGAGGCCTGACCAGTACCAGAGTGTTAAGATTGTCGGTTTCTATTTTTAAGATAGAAGCTGAACAATTGAAGCCTTTGGTGAACGTCCGCGGTAACTATAACCGTGTTAAAGTAGCGTAACCCCTTGTCGAGTAAGTTTCGGCCCGCATGAAAGGCTTCACGACTGGGGAACTGTCTCAACGAGGCGCCCGGTGAAAATACAATGGAGGTGAAGATGCCTCCAACCGGCGGTTAGACGAAAAGACCCCTGGAGCTTTACTGCAGGGTAGTATTGGGTTTTGGATTTCAATGCGTAGCGTAGTGGGGAGGCTATGAATCTGTCATTTCGGTGACAGAGGAGCCGTCAATGAAACACCCATCTTTGAAGTTCTTAATTCTAACTTTGCTAAAAGCAAAGGACAGTGCTACTCGGGCAGTTTAAGTGGGGCACTTGCCCTCTAAAAAGTAACGAGGGCGTTCAAAGGTCGGCTTAGGCCGGATGGAAATCGGCCTGGACGTGCAAAGGCAAAAGCCGGCTTTACTGCGAGCAAGATATTGCGAGCAGTTGGGAAACCAGGACTTAGTGAACCGACCCGTTTTAGTAGAACACGGGAAGATCATCAGTCAAAAGCTACCCTGGGGATAACAGGCTAGTAGGGCCCGCGAGTCCATATCAACGGCCCTGTTCGGCACCTCGATGTCGGCTCGTCGCAGCGCGGGGGTGGAGAAGCTCCCAAGCGTCCGGCTGTTCGCCGGTTAAAGCGATCCGTGAGTTGGGTTCAGAGCGTCGTGAGACAGCTCGGTCTCTATCTACCGTCGGCGTTAGAGTCTTGAGGGGATTTGTCCCTAGTACGAGAGGACTGGGATGAGTCAACCTCTGGTCTACCAGTTGTTCTGCCAGGAGCATTGCTGGGTAGCCACGTTGATTAGGGATAAGTGCTGAAAGCATCTAAGCACGAAGCCCACCCCAAGACGAGGACTCTTAAAGACCCCTTGGAGACGACAAGGTTGATAGGCTCTAGGTGTAAGTGCAGTAATGCATTTAGCCGAGGAGTACTAATCGGTCGATTTTTATTCTTGGCTAGCAATTAATGACTGGATTTTGATTTCATCAAAAAATTGTCATTCAATTATCCATTTGGGTGGCGATTATACTGGGTTTGTCCCACTCGTTCCCATTCCGAACACGAAAGTGAAATAACCCAAGGCCGATGATAGTGGATTTTTTCCGCGAAAGTAGGTAATCGCCACCCAAGTGTCATTAAATATTTTGATAATTGAAAGATGGAATAAACAAAAATTGATTTTTTAAAAGAGCACCCGAGAGGTGGCTTTTTTATTTTTGATAAAATGTTGTAAAATAGTAAAATGAGATTTTCTCCAAAACAAAATAGAATTTTAATTGCCATTAGCTTTATTTTATTGATTCTCATTTTAAATTTTTTCCAAAAAGAGGTAAAAAATTTTTTCTATTTAATATCTTCTCCTATTCAAAAATGGTTTTGGCAGGGAGGAGGAAAAATAGCCAGTTTTTTAAAAGTCTTCTCTGAAATTAAAAACTTGAAAGAAGAAAATGAAAAATTGCTATTTAAAAACCAAGAATTATTAGTTGAAAATTTTGCCCTGAAAGAAATAAAAAAAGAAAATGAATTTTTAAAAAAGGCATTAGAGATTAATTTAGAGGAAGAATTCAAAGTTGATTTAGTTCAGGTTCTTGGAAAAGATGTCTTTCAAGATTTCTTGATAATCAACAAAGGATTTAAAGACGGGATTTCCATTGGTTTACCAGTGATTACTGAAGAAAAGGTGTTAGTTGGAAAAATCAATAAAGTTTACGAAAATTTTTCAAAAGTAACACTCCTGACAGCAAAAGATTTTTCTTTCGATGGCGAAATTGCCGAGAAAGAAATTTACGGAATACTCAAAGGAAAGGGAGGCTTAAAACTTTCCCTTGAATTTTTGCCAATTGATAAAGAAGTTAAAGAAGGTGATGTAGTAGTAACAGCAATTTTGGGAGGAGTTTTTCCTCGAGGCCTTTTAGTGGGGAAAATTAAGAGGGTGCAAAAATCTGATATTGAATCTTTCCAGCGGGCTGAGGTTGAGCCTGCTTTGAGAATTGAATTTTCAAAAAACCTTTTGGTTATTAAAAAATGGTAAAGAAAACTATCTTTTTTATTTTTTTATTCTTTTTTTTAGTTTTATTTCAAACCAGTTTTTTACCCCATTTTATAACCACCCCTCTTTTTAGAGGTTGGTTTTTGAATTTAGTTTTAATTTCGGTAATCGTAATCAATTTTCTTGAGAAGAGTAAAGCTTTTTCTGGCTTTTTGAGCGCTTTTTTCGCCGGTTTTTTTATTGATATTTTCTCTGAAACCTTTATTGGCTTTCACATTTTCATTTTTATTTTAATCTCCATTTTTGTTAAATATTTTTTCAAGAGATATGTTCAACTTTTCTGGAAAAGGGAAAAATTACTTTAAAGGAGAAATTGAGCCTCACGAGGTCTTATTGGATAAATTAGCAAAAAGGCAAGAAGAGAGGTGGGGAATTTCAGAAAGAAAATTAGAAGTTCCTATCTTGAGGCCGCTTCAGGTTATTTTTTATTTTTCAATTATGTTTATATTTATTCTTTTTTTAAGAACATTCCAGCTTCAAGTTGTTGAAGGAAAATATTTAAGTTCCCAAGCCCAAGCTAACCGATATGTTTTTCATAAAATTCAAGCTCAAAGAGGAGTGATTTACGATCGTCATTTCCAGCAGTTGGTCTATAATCAGGAAATTTTTAATTTAGTTTGTGAAAAAAATAAATTGCCGAAAGAAGAATTTGAGAGAGAAAAAGTCTTGGCTTTGGTTGCTCAAATTTTAAAAAAAAATAAGGAAGAATTGCAAAAAAAAATAGAAGAAGGAGGAGAAACTTTTTTAGTTGCCGAAAATCTCGACCACAAAAGCTTAATTATTTTGGAAACAAAAATTAAAGAACTGCCTGGTTTTGAAATTTTGAGAAGCTTGCGCCGAAATTATTTTGAGGGAGAATATTTTTCTCACCTTTTGGGTTACTTGGGAAAAATAGATAAAGAAGAGTTGGAAAAAGAGCCTGAAATGTATTCGACTTTAGATTATGTTGGTAAGGCCGGAATTGAAAAATCTTTTGAGAAAATTTTGAGAAAAACTCCCGGTAAAACTAGAATCGAAAGGGATGCCTTGGGAAATGTGATTTCTCAAGAGGTTATTTCTTTTCCAAAAACCGGAAAAAGTTTAGTTTTATGGCTTGATGCTTCTTTACAGAAAAAAATTTATGAATTACTCCAAAAAAGACTTCAGGAAATAGGAAGCAAAAAAGCTGCCGCCGTTGCTTTAAATCCTCAAAACGGCGGAGTTGTGGCTTTATTATCCATACCTTCTTATAACAACAATATTTTTTCCAGCGGTGATATCGAGCAGATTTCGGGTCTTCTTAGAGACAAAAATGAACCCCTTTTTAATCGAGCAATTGCCGGCGAGTACGTTATGGGTTCTCTTATTAAACCTCTTATTGCCTTAGCCGCTTTAGAGGAAAAGATTATTGACCCTTTGAAAAAGATAAATTGCCTAGGACAGATTGTTATTCCTAACCCTTGGGAACCAACATTACCAACAATAAAAAAAGACTGGAAAACTCATGGCTGGACAGATTTAAAAAAAGCAATCGCTGAATCCTGTAATGTTTATTTTTATACCGTTGGCGGTGGATTGGGAGAGCAAGTTGGGTTGGGAGTAAGGAAGATTAAGCACTATTTAGAACTTTTTGGTTGGGGTCAGCCAACAGGTATTGACCTTTTCGGGGAGGCGACGGGATTAATTCCCGACCCTGAATGGAAAGCCAGCTATTTTAAAGACCCCCAAGATAAAATTTGGCGCGATGGTGATACTTACAATCTTTCTATTGGCCAGGGATTTATTTTAGCTAGCCCTTTGCAAATCGCTACTGTCTTTTCCGCTATTGCCAATGGGGGTATTTTATACCAGCCGCAACTTATTCAACAAGTGGTTGATACCTCAACTAATCCGATAAAAATTATTGAAGAAATTAAACCAAAAATTATTAGGGAAAATTTTATTGATTCTCAAAATCTTCGGATAGTGAGAGAAGGAATGCGCCAAGCAGTTACCGGAGAAAATTCTCCCTCGGCAACAGCTAAATTATTAGATGATTTACCGGTTTCAGCTGGAGCAAAGACTGGCACAGCCGAAGTTTGGAAGGAGAAAAAAAAGATGTATCACACCTGGGTAACTGTTTTTGCTCCTTATGAAAATCCGGAAATTGTTTTAACACTTGTCATTGAAGATGTTAGAGAAAGAGAGATAGAACACCAATTAACAGTCTTGCCAGTAGCTAAGGAAATTCTGGATTGGTATTTCAGGAAAACCGAATAGTTTCTTAAAGTTTTCAGTTTGACTTAAAGCAAAAATCAATTAGAATTTAAAATATGAAACCAATTAACGAGCTAAGGAAATTAAGATTAAAAAAATTGGAAACCATTCAAAAAGCTGGCCTAACGGTTTATCCAATTAAAACAAAAAGAACCCATAAGATCCAAAAAGCTTTGGTAGATTTTTTCAATCTTTCTTCATTAAAAAAAGAAATAATCTTAGTTGGAAGAATTAGATTACAAAGGAGGCATGGCAAGCTTACTTTCTTTAACATTGAAGATGGAAGCGGTCAAATTCAGGTGGCCCTGAAAGAAAATTGCGTTGGAGAAAAAGCTTATCATTTTTTTTTGGACAATTTTGATATCGGCGATTTTGTTGAAATCAGAGGTACCTTATTCAAAACCAACACCGGCGAAAAGACAGTTGAATGTTCTGATTTCAAAATTTTAGCCAAGAATCTATTGCCTTTGCCAGAAAAATGGCATGGATTAAAAGACGTTGAAGAAAGATATAGGAGGAGATATCTGGATTTAATTTTTAATTCCCAAGTAAGAAAAAAAATTGAGCTAAGAGGACGAATTATAAAAGAGATTAGGGATTTTTTAGACAAAGAGGGCTTTCTTGAAGTTGAAACGCCGATTTTACAACCTCTTTATGGTGGCGCAAGAGCTAGACCTTTTAAAACTCATTTAAATGCTTTAAATCTTGATTTATATTTGAGAATTTCCCCTGAACTCTATTTGAAAAGGCTTCTCGTGGGTGGCTTTGAAAAGGTTTATGAAATTGGCAAATGTTTTCGGAATGAGGGAATAGACAAATTCCATAATCCTGATTTTACTATGTTGGAATTTTATTGGGCCTTTGCTGATTACAAGGATTTAATGAAACTGACCGAGAGAATGTTTATTTTTTTATTAAAAAAGATATTCAACTCAACTAAAATTTCATACCAAGGAAAAAAAATAAATTTTGAATTACCCTGGCCAAGAATTGAATTTAGTCAGCTTTTAAGAAAGGAATTAGGTTTTGATTTTGGAGAAGCAAATCAGGAAACCTTTAGAAAAAAAGCTCAGGAACTGGGGATAGAAGTTGAAGAAAGCGCTTCAAAGGTTGAAATTGCTGATGAAATCTATAAAAAAGTTTGTGTTCCAAATATTCAACAGCCAACTTTTATTATCCATTATCCTTTGGGTTTCCAACCTTTAGCCAAAGCTTTAGAAAAAAATCCCCAAAAATTAGCCAATTTTCAAGTGATAATTGGCGGAATGGAATTGATTAACGCTTTTTCTGAGTTGAACGATCCTCTTGAGCAGAAAAAAAGATTCCAAGAACAGGAAAAATTATTTCGGGCCGGTTTTAAAGAAGCTCATCGGATTGATGAAGATTTTCTGGAAGCTCTTGAGTATGGAATGCCACCGGCAGCCGGCTTTGGTATGGGTATAGATCGTTTAGTAGTACTTTTTACTGATTCTCATAATTTGAGAGAAGTGATTTTATTTCCAACGATGAGACCAAAATAATCATATATTTTGATAACACCTTGTCTAATTTTCGAAGTTTTAACTATAATTTTATTTTCAAAAAATGTGCTTGATATAAAATTTATCCGTCAAAATCCTGAGAAAGTCAAAGAGGGTTGTCAAGCAAAAAGAGTCAAGGTGGATATTGACCAGCTTTTAAAAGTGGATGAAAAACGGCGAGAAATATTAAAAATTCTTGAAAGCATCCGATTTCAAAAAAATAAAGCTTCAAAAAAAATTGCTCAGGCAAAAGAGATAGAAAAACAATCAATAATTTCCGAACTCAAAAAACTGGATAAAAAGAGCAATAAATTAAATCAGGCTCTCAGAGAGCTTGATTTGCAATTTAAGGATTTAATTTTTCAGATTCCCAATTTGCCAGCCGAAGAGGTACCCATAGGAAAAGATGAAAGAGAAAATATTATCTTAAGGGAAGTAGGGGAGAAGCCAAAATTCGATTTTAGTCCAAAAGATTATTTAGAACTTGCCGAAAAATTAGACTTAATTGATATTAAAAGAGCAGCAAAAATTGTCGGCTCAAGATTTAGCTATTTAAAAAATGAAGCAGTCTTACTAGAATTTGCTTTAATAAATTTTACATTCGAGAAACTTTTAAAAGAAGGCTTTATTTCCGTTATCCCGCCAGTGATGATGAAAACTGAGGTAATGAAAGGGATGGGTTATCTTGAACAAACTGATTTCCAAGAGGCCTATTATTTACCAAAAGATGATTTATTTTTGGCTGGTACAGCCGAACAACCAATAGGAGCCATGCATACAAATGAGATTTTTGATGAAAAAGAATTGCCAAAAAGATATCTTGGTTTTTCTTCTTGTTTTAGAAGAGAGGCTGGCTCATGGGGTAAGGAAACTTGGGGAATTTTTCGGGTTCATCAATTTGATAAGATTGAAATGTTTAGTTTTTGTCAGCCTGAAAATTCAAAAAAAGAGCACCAATTTTTCCTAGAGATAGAAGAAAAATTGATGCAAGCCTTAAAAATTCCTTATCGGGTAGTCCAAATTTGTACTGGCGATTTAGGATTTCCGGTTGCCGCCAAATACGATATTGAAGCCTGGATGCCATCAAAAAATGAATACAAAGAAACCCATTCAACTTCCAATTGTACTGATTTTCAAGCCAGAAGATTAAACATTCGCTATCGGGATAAAGAGAGAAAACTGCATTTTGTTCATACTGTCAATGGTACAGCTTTTGCTATTGGGAGGACTTTAATTGCCATCATTGAAAATTATCAACAAAAAGATGGTTCAATAAAAATTCCCGAAGTTTTAGTGAAATATCTTGGGTTTAAAGAAATAAAAAGGTTAGTTCAAAAAATTTCCTGAGATTTTTAAAGAGATTTGAAATGGAGGAGAAAAAAATTTTCATTAATGGATTAAAGATTAATTATAAAATTGCTGGTCAAAACTCTCCAATTTTAATCTTACACGGTTGGGGCGGTTCTTCTGATTCTTGGGTTGAAGTAGGAAAAATTTTAGCTAAAGAAAAATTTAAAGTAATTATTCCCGATTTACCAGGTTTTGGAAAAAGTGAAACTCCCCCTAGGCCTTGGAGTATAACTGATTATGCCAAATGGACGATTGACTTTGTCAGCTCTCAAAATCTAAAAGAAATTTCTCTCTTGGGTCACTCCTTTGGTGGAAGAATTGCTATTAAGTTAACAACTCAGTATTCTGAAATGATAAAAAAGTTAATTTTGTGTTCTGCTGCCGGAATTAAACTTGAACCGGAATTTGAAACTAAAATAATTTTTTGGTTAGCGAAAATCGGAAACGCGATTTTTGCCCCAAAACCATTAAAAAGGCTTAAGGATTTTGCTAGAAATTTTTTTTATATCTTTCTAAGACATAAAGACTATGTAAAAGCCGATGGTACAATGAGAGAGACAATTAAAAAAGTTTTAGAAGAAGATTTATTGCCAGACCTTCCCAAAATTAAAGCAAAAACTTTAATTATCTGGGGGGAGAAGGATAAAATAGTTCCCATAAAATATGCTTATATTTTCAAAGAAAAAATTAAAGATTCAAAATTGGAAGTTATCCCTAAGGTTGGCCATGCCCCAAATCTTGAGGTATCAGTAAAATTAGCTCAAGTCATTATAAATTTCCTAAAAACAAATTTTTGTCTGTTAGTAGAATGAAGATTTATCTAAAAACAATCAAAGAGTGGATATCTTTTTTTAAACAATTAATTCCGATTAGCAAAGTACCTTTGAAAATATAGCTCTGCTTATTTAGGTTCAGTATTATGGGGATTTTCAAAAGTACCTCTTTTTCTTTCCAATTTTCAAAAAGCAGATATTAGTTTAAAAGATATTTCAGCCCTTATCATTCCCGCCAATTGTTTTCGAAGTTTTCCAGTGATCGGAGCCATGAAACAAAAAATTCCAATTATTGAAGTGAGGGAAAACAAAAATATTTTTTTACCTCTTTCAAATTTTTATTCTCGCCAAAATCCAAATATATTTTCTGTGAAAAGCTATCAAGAAGCTAAAAAACTTATTCAACGATTATTTTCATAATATGACCATTATTATTTTTTCATTTATTATTCTCTGGCTTATTCGTGAGACAAAAGCCATTTTGTTTTGGCTTTATCTTTGGCAATTAAAGGAATATCGAATAGATCGGTTTTTAGATCATTTTAGAACTGAGAAAGGAAAACAGCTTTTTTTAAACAAACTTTTCCTTTTCAAAATTTTTCTTTTATTCTTTTATTTTTTTTTCTTTCAGCCGTGGTGGGCTGGAATTTATATATTTTTTTCCATTTTATTTCTTTTATACTTTCTGGAGTCAATAAAAGCTTTCAAAGACTTCTTTCAGGCAAGATTAAAAAAGCCAGTTCCAACCTTAAAAGCCATTTTTTTATTTTGGGTAGCTGGAATTTTAACCGCTTTATTTCCTTTCTTTTTGTTTTTTCAAGCTAAGGTTGATTTTTATTCCGGGCTTTTAATTTTTGACACTTTAACTCCGTTGATTGTTTCAGTAATTATTCTTTTCTTTCAACCTTTGACAATTTTGTGGAAAAAACTAATTATCAAAAAAGCAAAACAAAAAAGAAGCACTTTCAAAAGTCTTTTGGTGATTGGTATTACTGGCTCTTATGGTAAAAGTTCAACCAAAGAATTTTTAGCTACTATTTTGACTGAAAAGTTTAATGTTTTAAAAACAAAAGAGCATCAAAACACTGAAATTGGGGTTTCCCAATGCATCTTAAATGAGCTAAAATCAGAGCACGAAATTTTTATAGTCGAAATGGGAGCTTATAAAAAAGGAGAAATAAAAACCCTCTGTCAAATTACTCAACCGAAAATCGGTATCATTACCGGAATAAATGAACAGCATTTAGCCCTCTTTGGCTCAATGGAAAATTTATTGTCGGCCGAAGGGGGAAAAGAACTTATTGATTCTTTACCTGAAGATGGTTTAGTCATCTTCAATGGTAATAACCAACATTGTTTTAAAACTTACCAGGAAACAAAAATTAAAAAGAAAATATGCTCTAGCAAACCCTTTCCGGAAAGGCAAAATTTAATAACACCAGACATTTTAGCCAAAGAAATAAAATTAGAGAAGGAGTTTATTTCTTTTAAAATATTTTCAAATGATAATCAATCAGCTGAGGTGAGAGTTAATTTAGTCGGCGGTCAAAATGTGGAAAATCTTCTATTGGCTATCTGTTGTGCCAAGGGATTGGGAATGAATCTTGCTGAAATTTCTCAAGCTTGTCAGAAAATTACACCCGAACAAGGCGGAATTCGGCTTAAAAAAGGGAAAAATGGTTTAAATATTATTGAGGCTACCTATTCTGCCAATCCCGATAGCGTAATTTCTCATTTGGAATATTTAAAAATTTGGGGGGGTAAAAAAATAATTATTATGCCTTGCTTAATAGAATTAGGTAAAGCCACAAAAGAGGTTCACAAAAGGATTGGAAAAAAAATTGGGGAAATTTGTAATTTAGCCATTATTACCACCAAAGAGCAATTTCAAAGAATAAAAGAGGGGGCTATTGAGATTGGAATGAGAGAAGATGACATTTTATTTTTAGAAAATCCAAGGGAAATTTTTGAAAAAATAAAAAATTTTAATCAGCTCGAAGATATTATTTTACTAGAAGGACGGCTTTCAAAAGAATTATTGGAAATTTTGAGCATAATATGAATTTTTCAAAACCCATTTTTATCTCTCTTTCGCCTAATATAGAAAAAGATGATTTGCTTTTGGTACTAAAAATTATTTTTCAACCTTGGATTTGGAAAAAGGTTAAAGAGATTGAAAAATTAGAAAAAGAATTTCGGAATTTTTTAGGGGTAAAATATACTATTTCTTTTAATAGCGGAAGATCAGCCTTGCTGGCCATTTTGAATTCACTAGGCATAGAAAAAGAGAGCGAGGTATTGCTTCAAGCTTTTACCTGTAATGCAGCGGTTAATCCAATAATTTGGTCAAACTTAAAGCCGGTTTTTGTTGATATTGACGAAAGAACCTTAAACATTGACCCTGAAGATTTAAAAAGAAAAATTACTCCAAAAAGTAGGGTAGTGATGGTCCAACATACTTTTGGGCTACCAGCAAAAATTGATGAGATTTTAGAAATTTGCCAAAAGTATAATTTAATTCTCATTGAAGATTGTGCTCATTCTTTAGGAGCTAAATATCAAGGAAAACTATGTGGCACCTTTGGTCGAGCTTCATTTTTCAGTTTTGGCAGAGATAAAATTATTTCTTCAGTTTATGGCGGGATGGTAGCAACAAACGATTCTATTTTAGGAGAAAAAATCAGAGAATTTCAAAAAAAATGTCCCCTTCCTTCTTATCTTTGGATAAAACAGCAGCTTTTGCACCCAATTTTAACAGAGATAATAATTAAACCCCTTTATAGTGTTTTTGGGGTAGGGAAGTGGCTTTTAATTTTTTTTCAGAAAATAAACATTCTTTCAAAGGCGATTGGAAAAGAAGAGAAAAGAGGAAAACTACCCTCTAATTTTCCTCAAAAAATGCCCAACGCCTTGGCGATTTTAGCGCTTAACCAATTGAAAAAGTTAGAGAGGTTTAATGAACATAGAAAGAAAATAGCTAAAATTTATGACCAAAAATTAAGGGATTTAAATTTCCAATTACCGTTGGAGCAGGAAGAAAGAATTTATATGAGATATTCATTAATTTTAAAAAATTTGGAGACAGAGAAAATTTTAAAAGAATTTGCTAAAAGGAAAATTTTTCTTGACGATGGCTGGAGAAAAACAGCCATTGTTCCTCCCGATACTGACCAGGAAAGCATGCAATACATTTTTGGTTCCTGCCCAAAAGCTGAAAAGATAGCCAAAAATATTTTGAATTTGCCAACCCACATAAATATCTCAAAGAAAGAAGCTCTAAAAATTATCAGCTTTTTAAAACTCCTTTTAAATCATCTATGCCATAATTTCCACGACCGTTGAAAATTTGGTATTATTAATTGAGGGTCAGAAAGTTAAAGAGGTCTATATGAAATTACCTATTTCTGACAAATTTCTTTGGCTATTATATAACTTTATCGAACAATTAGATCGAATTTATGATTTAGGAGCTCCGAGAACAATGCGAGAGGCTGTTTATCCTGAATTTTTTAGATTCAAGAGAGAATGGGAAAGAAAAGAAGCTCGGAAAAATTTTTCGCGGTTGATTTATTATTTAAAGAAAAAGGGATTAATAAAAATAAAAAATTTGAAAACGAAAAAAGGAGTAATTCTAACTAAAAAAGGAAAAGAGAAAGTATTTAAAATCAAGTATAAAATAGTGGAGAGAAAAAAAAGAAAAGATAAAAAATGGATAATGGCAATTTTTGATATCCCCGAAAGAAAAAGAGGTTTAAGAGATTTGCTCAGAGAATATTTGCATCTTTTGGGCTATCAAATGCTTCAACAAAGTGTTTGGATTTGTCCTTATGATGTTTTAAAAGAAACTGAAGAATTTTTAGCCAAGTATTCTTTAGATCGTTATGTAAAAATTTTTTTAATCGAAAAATAGAATTATAACACATTTTCTACGGCCGTCAGAAATTTGGTATAAATAAGGGTGTATGGAGTTGAGAATTCAAGAAATAAAAAATAAAAATATTTGGGAAAATTTTCTTTTGAATTGCGAAGAAAAGACTTTTTTGATTTCTTGGAATTGGGGAGAATTTAATAAAATGATGGGAAATAAAATTTGGCGATTCGGAATTTTTGAAAAAGAAAATCTAATTTCAGTGGCTTTGGTCATTAAGATTGGTGCCAGAAGAGGAACTTTTTTATTAGTACCTCACGGGCCGGTAATAAAAGAGAGGAAAAGTAAGAAGGATGAGATATTAAAAATTTTTTTGGAAGAATTGGTGAAAACTGGTAAAAAAGAAAAAGCAGATTTTATTAGAATTAGTTCAATCTGGGAAATAAACGAAGAAAATATTAAAATTTTTAAAGATTTAGGTTTTCGAGAAGCGCCGATTCATATTCATCCCGAGATAACCTGGGAATTAGATATTTCATTTAGTGAAGAAGAACTGTTGGCGAAAATGCGAAAAACAACCCGTTATTTGATTAGAAAGGGCGAAAAAGATTCTCTCTTGAAGGTATATCAGACAAAAGATTTAAAGAATCTTGAAATTTTTAATCAGCTATATATTGAGTTAGCTAAAAAAGAAAACTTTGTTCCGTTTCCAAAAAAATATTTAGAGAATGAATTTTTAGCTTTTTTGTCAGATAACCAAATTTCTCTTTTCTTTAGCCAATATAAAGATGATATTTTAGCTGGAGGTATGTTTATTTTTTGGCAAAAAATTGGTTTTTATCATCATGGAGCTTCAATAAAAAAATATCCTTCGGTACCGGCTTCTTATTTACTTTTATGGGAAGCAATCAAAGAAGCAAAAAAAAGGGGGTGTGAGAAATTTAATTTTTGGGGAATAGCACCAATTTTTGATTCTAAACATCCTTGGGCAGGCTTGACCTTGTTTAAGATGGGTTTTGGCGGTCAAAAAAAAGAATATCTGAAAACTCAAGATTTCCCTCTTTCAAAGAAATATTGGTTAAATTATTTTATTGAAAAACTGCGAAAAATAAAAAGAGGTTTTTAATTTGTCCAATTTTATTTATTTGAAACATTATGGAAAGATATCGGAGAGCATATCGAATAAAAAAGAAAAAATCGATTTTTAAAAATCGTTTTTTTTGGTTCTCGATTTTGATTTTAATAATTTTGGGAAGTGTTTTTTATTTTTTGTTTTTTTCGGATTTTTTTCAAATTAAAAAAATTATTATCGCCGGAGAAAGAAAGATTTTAAAAGAAAAAATTGAATTGTTGGTAGAAAAAAAATTAGAGAAAAAAATGCTATGGCTAAAGACAAAAAGTATTTTTTTAGTTAATTTCAATGAAATAAAAAAAGACATTTTAAATAATTTTCCCCAAATAGTAAAAGTTGAAATTAAACGAAGATTTCCCCATTCTCTATATATTGGTTTGGAAGAAAGATTAGGAGCAGCAATTTTTTGTCAGGAAGATCAATGTTTTCTTCTTGACAAGGAAGGAATTATTTTCGAGGAAATTTCAAAAAATGAATCAAATTTTTTAAGAATTAAAACCATCGAATTAAAAGAGAAGTTAGGGTTAGGAGAGAGAGTTATTGATGGAGATTTGCTTTCTAAAATTTTGGAAGTTTCCTCAAAACTAAAAGACTTGAAAATTTTCGTGGAAGAGCTTTTTTTGGTTTCTGATGAAAAAATAAATATTAAAACTGCCGAAGAGTGGGAAATTTATTTTAATCCGAAAGGAGATTTCAATTGGCAATTAATAAAACTAAAAGCAGTTTTAGACAAAGAAATTCCTCAGGAAAAAAGAAAGGATTTAGAGTATATTGATTTAAGATTTGGGAATTTCGCTCCCTATAAGTACCGTGATTAAAAGGTGTTACATTAATTCGCCATGGCGAAATAATGATACAGGTTTTTATTTGATCTGATAGACAAAAATTGAGTAGCCGATTTTAGTTATAGGTTCGTATTTATCTAACCAGCGATAATAATCAGCCGGCTCGGCAAAGCCTTTAACTGGTTGAGCTCGGCCTCCCTGTAAGTGAGTGGCGGAAATGGCAAGATAACTTCCTTTGGGAAATTCCTCGGGATCTCTTTTTCCCCACCAAGGGGCAAATTTTTCTTTTAAATAATATCTAGCATCTCCTCCGCCAAAATAATCGAGATAAATTTTATCTATATTTTTTTCATCTAGCCATTTTTTTAATCTCTTTAAATCCTGGCCCCAATCGAGGTTGGAATCAACTGTGTAAATGTAACCTTGGTTTGGACCGCCGGCTAATTCATTAAAATAGGCCAAAAAATGGGGATAAATAGAAGTTACTGAAAAGAGCTGCCAGATAAGGAGAATTCCTAAAAATAAATATTTTAATTTCAAGAGAGGAGGTTTTAACCAAAAAATTATCAGCGAGCTGACCAAAATAAAAGTAAAAGGAAAGACTGGCAGTAAATGGCGAACTCCGATGTTAAGTTCGGCAGTGAGAGAAGTCAGCCAGTAAATTCCAAGAAAAGCGAGCATGGTAAATTCTGGGAAATGAGATTTTATCCAACTTTTTATCCTCATTAAAGTATTTTGCCAAAACGGTTTTCTAATTAACCAGGCAGCGTAAAGTAGAGCAATCAAAGTCAAAATGTGAAAAGTTAACGGCTCTTTTATTAAATAAACAATAGGAAAATAACTTTTCCAGGCTTTGGCTGAAATGTCACCAAGGAAAAAAGTTGTGTGACCAGTCATGCTTCGGTTAATGGCTAACAATAGTCCTAAAAGATATTGAGAAAAGGGTCGTAAGATCGGATTTGCCGCCAGCCAGTTATTAAGGTTGATTAAAGGTTCGTGAATAGCAGTGGTCGAGAGGAGAAATTGAGTATCTCTGATTTGTCGCTCTTCTGGATAGTCAGAAATATGATGTTGATAAACTGGCCAAATAATAAAAATCATTCCGATAGTTCCTATTAACAAAGCCAAGGCCAAATATTTTAAAATATTAAGTATTGGTTTTTTCGAAGCAAAGAGCCAGGCATAAATTAAAGTAATAAGACCAAAAAATGGTATCAGTAAAATCAGGGAAAATTTTATTAACATTACCAGGCCAAAAATTAAGCCAGCTAAAATTACGTTCTTTTTGGTTGGATTTTCCAGAAATTTTAACCAAAAATAGGTAGCCAGAACAACCCCTAAAGCCGCGCCGACATCAGTAGTAACCAATCTACCATGAGCCAAAAAAGTCGGCGAGAAAGTAAATAAAAATAAAGCCAAGAGAGCGGCTTTATTATCAAAAAGTTTTTTTGTCCAATAAAATAAAAACCAGCCCAAGAAAACCAAAACTAAAATCATTGGCAACCTTGACCAGAATAAAATTTTATCAGGATTGTTGTCTGAGTAATATAAAAATTGATTGGCAAAATCAAATTGGAACCACCATTGGGGAGGTTCTTTTTGAATCCAGGAAGGATGATCTTTTGGGAAATTTAAATTTAAAAACAAAAGGGGAAGGGCGGCCAAATCTTTGATTAAAGGAGGGTGCTCGGGATTCAATCTAAAATCTCGCTGGGTTAAATAAGAATAACCTGAAGCAACATGAGCGGTTTCGTCAAAAGTAAATGTGTCATCCTTGATACTAAAAACAGTCATGACAAACATTATTCCGAGCAGTATGGCAGCGATGACGTTTGTGGTTTTGTTAGAAAAATTCATCGGATTTCATATATCAAGATTCGTTCTCGTTGGTGGAGGATTCCTCGGGGGAAGCGTTCTCGGACAGGGTCAAGAAAATGAATTTCTTTGTTCATTATAAAGACAAAGTCGCCAGGAGAAAAGTCAATAATTTGTACTTCCCAGGGCTGGATATAAATAGTATCTGCTCTCTTGGCCGTTCGCTGGATAAACTTTGGCACTTCCGCGGGCAGATCTCCTTCGTTTTGAATGACATACTTTTTAATTTCTACGGGAAGAGCGTTCAATTCTTTGCCAAGATCAGTAAATCTTGTCGTAAAGGCATTTGCTAATTGGGGACTCTTTGCCCAGACAAAAAAATACAAAATGAAAGAGGAAAAGACCATCATCACCAACAAGAGAAAAGAAATACCTTTGAAAATAGGTTTATTTTTGACCCGTTGATAAGCCAAATAAGCTCCCAGTCCAGCAAAAAGATAAGCTACCGGAATAACTCCGATGCTCCTTAAGGCATGGGGGATTCCTTCCACTGTCAGAGCCGAAGGCAAAAGAAGAACAAACAACCAGACGAATAAAAATAAGAAACTGCCAATTTCTGCGAGATTTTCCGGAAACTCTCTTTTTATTGAAACAACAATCTGCCAAATTGCCCAAATTGCTCCGATAAGAAAGAAAATACCAGCCGCCAGAGATAACTGGGGAAAGCCAGAAAGGTTGTGTCGCCAATTAGGATCGCCAGAAAAGTTGAACATTAAGAGATGCCTTGCCAAACTTTGAAAAAAAGCTTTTATTGGGTTTTCTTGCTTAAATACTGAAACTCCGAGCGCCCGAACGACAAAGTGCTCCGGATTTTCCAGAAAGTAAATTCCCATCGGCAGGCCAACAATAAAAACAGTTAGTAAAAGTAAGGCGGCAGAAACAAAAAATTTGGCGGCCCATTTCTCCTTAAGAGCCACAAGAAACCAGAAAATCAAAGCAAAAGCGAGTAAAAATACAGCCATTCTAAAACTGATATAGGTATAAAACCCAAGGCCAAATATAAGGCCAGAAAGGAGAAAGTCCCATATTTTCTTTGTTCGTAAACCGCGAAAGAAAAAATAAAACGAAAAGGTGAGAATTAAAGGGGTGAGGATGGCCCGAAAGCCAATTCGGCTGAAGTTTATATGCCAAAAGGAAATTGCTAAGAAAAAACTTGAGAGAAGAGCAATTGTCCGAGAACCGCTCGCGGATAATTTGCGAAATAATTCCCGGGCAAGCAGGTATTGGCCTAAAACCGTGAAAATACCAGCCAGAGCCGGCACAAGTTTAAAAGACCAGATACTTATTCCAAAGATAGAAAAAGCAAATGCGATGAGTAGAAAAAAGAGACCTTCTCGGCCCTGATTTTCCGGATAAAAAACTTGAAAAGTTTTAGTATCTAAAATACCAATAGCCGTATTAGCATTGATTGCTTCGTCCGGCCAAAGGCTAGGCGGAACAGTATCTAACTGCCACAATCTAAAAAAAGCAGCAAAAACTAATATCAAAATCAAAACTAAAATAGATGGGCGAAAGCCAGCCATAATATTAGGCCAAGAGCGATTAAAAAAGAAAACCAAAAATCAGAAGTAAGCGACATTATAATATTTTAACAAAATTAAGAAGATTCCACAACCATTGACAAAAGGGGCTTGGTAAGGAACGAGAGCTCTGAGCTGAGCTCTTTTAATTGGACGGTGGTTATCACTCAAAGGTCTTGACTGCTAATTTTGGTTTGCTATAATGGATAGTGATGAAAATAACTAAGCGACAGGGAGAGATTTTAAATAAGATAGTCCAAGAATATATTGAATTGGCTCAGCCAATTTCTTCTCAATTACTTGAAAGAAAGTACGATTTTGGCATTTGTCCGGCAACTATCAGAATCGAAATGCAAAAATTGACCAAGATGGGCTTTCTTTTCCAGCCTCATACTTCAGCAGGCCGGATTCCAACCGACAAGGGTTATCGATTTTTTGTCGATGGATTATTTGAGGAGAAAATGCCGGAGATTGAAATTGAGGATTGGTTTAAGAGTGAAATAAGTGATACAATTAAATTTATCCAAAAGCTGACAGAAAATTTGGCTTTAAGTTCTTCATCTTTAGCTTTGAGCTATTTAGTAAAAGGAAAAATTTTTTGGAAAGAGGGTTGGGAAGAGATTTTAAAAAAGCCGGAATGCAGGAAAGAAAATTTTGTTTTCAATTTTGCCGAATTTCTGGAAAGTTTTGAAAAAAATATTGAAAATTTAAAACTAAATTCAGAGATTAAAATTTATATTGGTCGTGAATCTCCTTTTAAGAAAGCCAAGGATTTTAGTATAATAGTTTCTAAGTGTAATTTACCGGAAGACGGAGAAGGAATTATTGCTCTTCTGGGACCAAAAAGAATGACTTACGATAAAAACATTAGCCTAATTAGAGAAATAATTAAAACCTTAGAGAGATTATAAGAATAATTACTTTTTTGATCATGGGGAAAAAAAACGACAATTCATCAACTACTCATCTGACCCCCAAAGAGGAATTGAGTTTAGAAGAATTGAAGAAAAAATTAGAAGAGTGTGAGAGATTAAAAAATGAATATCTGGCTGGTTGGCAAAGAGCTAGGGCTGATCTTCTAAATTATAAAAAAGAGGAAATGGAAAGGATTGGCGAATTGATAAAATATGCTGATACTGGATTGATTTTGAAAGTTTTGCCAATTTTAGATAATTTTGAGATAGCTGAAAAAAAATTGCCGGAAAATTTAAAAAATGATGAAAATGTAAAGGGATTGTTATTAATAAAAAATCAAATTCAAGAGTTTTTGAAAAACCAAGGAGTGGAAGAAATAAAATCAGTCGGAGAGAGGTTTGATCCTAATTTCCACGAAGTGGTAGAAGAAATAGCAAAAGATAATCCTCCGCTAGCTAAAGAACCTGGTATAATTGTCGAAGAGGTCAAAAAAGGTTATAAAATAAATAACAGATTATTGAGACCTGCCAAAGTCAAGATTGCCAAATAATATCATTCAGCGAATTTCACTGTGAAAGTTACGGGAAAAATCCGAAATGCTCTCGTTGTAATTAAGGTTGTAATTAGGGAAGTTGTATTCTATTTTGGCTTGGGCAAAGAAGTTACAGAGATGAAAAATGGGGTTTGTGTAGAGGAAGGAAATAATTGAACAAATAAATAAATTTTTGAAAGGTCGTACACTGATTAACTCATTAATTAACTAAAACTAATTCACAAAAATCTATGCCCTTGATTCCTTGGAGACCTTTTTGGGAGATTGAGAGATGGTTTGAAGAAGAGTGGCCGGAGGAATTTTTTGAAAGACCGAGATGGGGAAGACTATTTCCAGTAATGAGAGCTCCGAAGATGGATATTTATGAGACAAATGGCGAGGTGGTGGTTGAAGTTGAGCTACCCGGGATTGATCCAAAAAACATTGAGGTTGAAGTAAGAGAGAATCATCTTAGAGTGGAAGCAAAAAAAGAGGAAAAGAAAGAAGAAAAGGAAAAAGGATATTATAGAAAGGAATTAAGCCGCGGATTTCTCAGAAGAATTGTTCCTTTGCCACTTGAGGTGATTGGAGAAAAGGCAGAGGCTGAGTATTCCAATGGGGTCTTAAAAGTAACAATTCCTAAAAAGGTTGTCGAAAAAGAAAAGAAAAAACTAATAAAAATAAAGACAAAGGAAGCCAAAAAAAACTAATTTAGCTTATTAGCCAATTAGTTTATTAGGCGGGACTTTTTAAAAACCTAATAAACTAAAAGCTAAAAAGCCAATTTTATGGCCAAGAGTTTAGGTATTGATTTAGGTACATCTATATCAAAGATGGCCACTATTTTACATGGTGAGCCAAAATGTTTAGAATCCAGAGAAGGTTCGATTTTGATACCTTCAGTGGTAGCCATTACCAAAAGCGGAGAAAAAATCACTGGAGATTTAGCCAAAAGACAGGCAATTACCAATCCCAGAAACACTATTTTTGCCGTCAAGAGGTTTATTGGTCGGAGGTTTTCCGATCCGGAAGTTCAAAAAGAGCTGAAAAGGTTGCCTTATGAGACAAGGAAAAGAGAAGATGGCGGAGTGGAGATAAAAATGGGAGATAAATGGTATACCCCAATTGAAATTTCGGCCATGATTTTACAAAAAATAAAATTGGATGCCGAAGAGAAATTGGGAGAAAAGGTTGATTCAGCGGTCATTACTTGCCCGGCAAATTTTGACGATTCTCAGAGAAAAGCAACCAAAGCGGCTGGTGAAATAGCTGGCTTTAAAGTTTATCGGGTTATCAATGAGCCGACGGCTGCGGCTTTAGCTTATGGTTTTGGTAAAAAAAAGACAGAAAAAGTTGTTGTCTATGATTTTGGTGGTGGCACTTTTGATGTAACAATTTTAAACGTTGCTCCTGACACAGTTGAGGTTTTGGCCACTGGTGGAGAGCCTCATTTGGGAGGTGAGGATTTTGACCAAAGGATTATGAATTGGATTATTGAACAATTTAAAAAAGAGCAGGGAATTGACTTATCAAAAGACCCATTGGCTCTCCAAAGAGTGAAAGATGCCGCCGAAAGGGCAAAAATAGAATTATCCAGCGCTTTAGAAACCGAGATTAATCTTCCCTTCATTTCGGCTGATTCTGCCGGACCAAAACATTTATATTACAAAATTAATCGCGCTCAATTTGAAAATTTGACCAAAGACTTAATTGAAAGATCAATTACTCGGGTAAAGAAAACATTAGAAGAGGCAAAATTGACCAAAAATGAAATTGATGAAGTTGTTTTGGTCGGTGGTACAACCTTAATTCCAGCAGTCAGAGAGGCGGTGAGAGGGTTTTTTGGTAAAGAACCAAACAAAACAATTAATCCCGAAGAGGTGGTGGCAATGGGGGCGGCTATTGAAGCTGAAATATTGAGAGCAAGAGAAGAAGGAAGAACGCCGGAGGGTGAAATTAAATCGGTTTTACTTTTAGATGTTTTACCTCTTTCTTTAGGTATTGAAACTCTTGGAGGAGTAAACACGATAATGATTTCCAAAAATACAACCATTCCAACTGCCAAAACTCAAATTTTCTCAACCGCTGCTGATAATCAAACTTCAGTAGAAATTAATGTTTTACAAGGAGAAAGGCCAATGGCAGTCGATAACCGCTCGTTAGGTAGATTTATTTTAAATGGTATTCCACCAGCTCCCCGAGGTATCCCTCAAATTGAAGTTACTTTTGATATTGATGCTAATGGTATTTTGACAGTGACTGCCAAAGATAAAGCCACGAGTAAAACTCAATCAATTAGAATTGAGGGTTCTATCGGTTTATCAAAAGAGGAGATAGAAAGAATGAAAAAAGAAGCCGAATTACATGCGGAAGAAGATAAAAAGAAAAGAGAATTAATTGAAGCCCGAAATTTAGCTGATAATTTAATTTATACTACCGAAAAAACCTTAAGGGAGGCGGGAGATAAAATTTCGGCCGAGACTAAAAAAGAAATAGAAGAAAAAGTGAATGAGTTGAAGAAAATTAAAGATAGTGATAATATAGAGGAGATAAAAAATAAAACCCAAGAATTGTCTTTGGCTATTCAAAAAGTGGGCGCAGAAATGTATCGAGCTACTACTGAGAAAAAAGAAGAAAAAGGACCAGAAACTCAACAAGGAGAATATAAGGAGAAATAATTCAAAACTATGAAGGATTATTATCAAATTTTAGGAGTACCAAAAAATGCCTCTTCGGAAGAGATTAAAAAGGCTTATTATAAGCTAGCTCACAAATATCACCCCGACAAGGGAGGGGATGAAAAGCGCTTTAAAGAGATAAATGAGGCTTATCAGGTTCTTTCCGATAAAGAAAAAAGAGCCCAGTATGACCGGTTTGGCCGTGTTTTTGAGGGAGCAGCGGGTTTTGAACCGGGCTTTGATTTTCAATGGTTTTGGGGAAGACCGGATGTTGATTTTGGAGATGTTTTTAGTACTGATTTTGAAGATTTAGGTGAAATGATTGATGAAATATTTGGTTTTGGGACGCCACGGAGAAAAAAGGATTGGAAACGTGGAAAAGATATTGAAATTGATTTAGAAATTTCTTTAGAAGATACCCTAAGAGGAGTAGAAAAAGAATTAATTCTATACAAATATATTAGCTGCTCTCGTTGTCAAGGCAGGGGAGCTGAACCAGGTTCAAAAATCATTGAATGTTTTTCTTGCCGAGGAACAGGTCAAGTTCAACAGATTAAAAAGACGTTTTTTGGCTCATTTACTCGTTTTGCCGTTTGTCCGGAATGTAGGGGTGAGGGTTATCGACCGGAGAAACCCTGCAATGTTTGTCAGGGAGAAGGAAGAATAAAAGGCGAAGAGAATATTAAAATTTTTATCCCAGCGGGCGTAGACAAAAATCAAATTATAAAAGTTGAAGGTCGAGGTGATGCTGGTAGAAAAGGCGGTAAAGATGGAGACTTATATGTTAGGTTGTTGGTTAAAAAACATCCTCTTTTTGAAAGAAAAGGAGACGATTTATATATTTCGATGCCAATCTCTCTTTCTCAGGCTGCCTTGGGAGGAGAGATTGAAGTGCCAACTTTGGAAGGAAAGAAAATTTTATTAAATCTGCCAGCCGGCATTGAATCAGGAAAGATATTGAGAATTTCTGGAAAAGGAATCCCTCATTTTTCAGGTTATGGGAGAGGAAATTTGTATGTTGAGTTGATAATTAAAACACCAAAGAAATTAACCAAAAAACAAAAAGAATTATTGGAAAAATTAAAAGAAGAAGGGATTTAGTTATCAATCACAATTGGAAGGCCCCCGTAGCTCAGCTGGTAGAGCAATTCCCTTTTAAGGAAGAGGTCAGAGGTTCGAATCCTCTCGGGGGCACGGATGATGAAAAAATTTTATCTTGAAACTTTTGGTTGCAAATTTAATCAGGCCGATTCAGGATTGATAAGAAATGTTTTAAAGAAAGATTATCAAGAGGTCTCAGAAAAAGAGGCCGATTTTTTTATTTTGAATACTTGCGGAGTAGTTGGAAAGACAGAGAGAAAAATAATAAAAAGAGCCTTGGAGTTTAAGAAGAAAAAAAAGAAAATAATTTTTGCTGGTTGTTTACCTTTAATCTCGTCAAAAGTTTGTAAAAAAATTGCTGATGGAATAGTAGGTCCGTCTAATATTTTAGACTTGCCAAAAGTAATAAAAAAAGTTTTAGCAGGAAAAAAATCATTTTCTCTAAAACAAAAACTAATTGACAAAGCAAGATTAAAATGTTTTTTAATTCCAAAAGAAACTTCTACTGCCATCATTCCCATTTCCGAAGGTTGTCTTTCAAATTGTTCTTATTGTGCGACTAAATTGGCAAAAGGAAGATTAAGAAGTTTTGAGCAAAAAGAAATTTTAGAAAATATAAAATTGGCTTTAAAATTGGAAGTCAACGAAATTCAATTAACTTCTCAAGATTTGGCAATCTACGGTCGAGACAAGGGAAAATGGGCTTTGCCAGAATTATTAAAAGAAATTTCAAAAATTGAAGGAAATTTTATGGTTCGCCTGGGGATGATAAATCCTTGGGGGGCAAAAAAAGTTTTTAAAAAATTGCTTTCAATAATGGAAAACGAAAAATTTTATAAATTTTTACATCTTCCTTTACAATCTGGTTCTGATGAAGTTTTAAAAACAATGAACCGAAATTATAGGGCAAAGGTTTTTTTAGAATTAGTTAAAAAATTTAAAGGAAAATTTAAAAACTCTCTTTTGGCAACAGACATCATTGTCGGTTTTCCGACCGAAGATGAAAAAGCCTTCCAAAAAACAGTTGAAATTATTAAAAAGACAAAACCTGATATTTTGCATTTATTTAGATATTCCAAAAGAGAAAAAACTAAAGCAGCTCAATTGAAAGATTTGCCAGACAAAATAAAAAAAGAAAGATCACGGCTTTTGACAAAGATTTGGCAAAAATTAAATCTCAAAAAAAACCAAAAGTTTTTAAATAAAAAATTTAATGCTCTCATTACTGAAAAAAGAGGAAGTAGTTTTTTAGCTAGGTTGAGTTCTTACAAAGCAGTGATATTAAAAGAAGGAAGAGTGGGCGAATTTGTAAAAGTGAAAATTGTTGGGGCAAAACCAAATTATCTGATTGGAAAAATATGCAGAGAATAATTTTATAATAAAATACCCTCTTTTTTATTGCTAAGATAAAATTTTATAAGTTGCAAAAGGCCTAAAATTTGTTAATATATTTTAGTATGGGATTTAAAAAGGTTTTAGTTATATTTTTGTTGGTGGCTGTTATTTTTTTTAGTTTTGGATTTGGTTTTTGGTTTGGAAAAATTTCAATTCTACCCAGTTCTAATTTTGAAAAAAAATTATCAGAAAGAGTTTTACCAATTTTAGAATCAATTTTTGAAAAAGAAAAATTAACCTGTCCGGCTTGTCCGCCAGAAGAAATTGATTTTTCTCTTTTTTGGGAGGCCTACCATATACTCAAAGAAAAATTTGTTAATAAAGAAAAACTAAGTAACCAAAAAATAATCTACGGAGCGATATCAGGGATGCTAAAATTTTTAGAAGATCCCTATACAGTTTTTTTAAGCCCTGAAGAGACCAAAAAATTTGAAGAAGATATTAGCGGAGTTTTTGAGGGAGTTGGGATGGAGATTGGAATTAAAAAAGGACAACTTCAAGTGGTCGCCCCCCTAGAAGGGACTCCGGCTCAAAAGGCTGGCTTGAGAGCTGGCGATAAGATTATAAAAATAAATGAGACCTCAACTATGGATTTAACTATTGATGAGGCGGTTAATTTAATTCGAGGACCAAAAGGAACAGAAGTTACCTTAACAATCTTAAGAGAAGGTTGGGAGGCTCCTAAAGAATTTAAAATTATTAGAGATATCATTTTGGTTCCTTCTTTAACATCGAAAATAATAGATAATGACATTGTTTATCTTAAAATTTTTCATTTTTCAGCTAAAACCAGTTCCGACTTTGCCAAAGAGGCAGTTAAAATTTTAAAAAGTCCCAAACAGAAAATTATTTTAGATTTAAGAAATAACCCTGGAGGTTTATTGATTGTTGTTCAAGATGTTGCCGGTTGGTTTTTAAAAAAAGGAGAGCTAGTAACGATTGAAGATTTTGGCCCGGGAAAAGAAAAAAAAGAATATAGGGCAAATGGGCCGGGAACATTTTCCAACTATCCATTGGTTATTTTATTGAATCAAGGATCAGCTTCGGGCGCAGAAATTTTGGCTGGAGCTTTGAGGGATAATCGTGGTATAAAAATAATTGGAGAACCTTCTTTTGGAAAAGGATCGGTCCAAGAACAGGTAGAATTAAGCGATGATTCATCTTTAAAAATAACAGTGGCTAAATGGTTAACTCCAAAAGGAGAAACAATTACTGATAAAGGTTTAGAGCCGGATTTTATTGTAAAAATGACTGAAAAAGATGATGAAGAAGAAAAAGACCCGCAGTTAGAAAAGGCTCTTGAAGTAATAAAAAATTTATGAGAAAATATAATAACCTAATGTCTGACTATCTATGCAGGTAATTCTTCTCCAAGATATAGAAAAGCTGGGGAAAAAATATGAGATTATAAAGGTGACTAACGGCTATGCCAGGAATTTTTTAATTCCGAAAGGATTAGCAAAGCCTGCCAACAAAGAAAATTTAAAATGGTTGGAGAATGAAAAGAAAAGAATAGCGAAAAAGGCCGAAGAAGAACTGATAAAAACTCAGGAGGTAGCTTCAGCTATTGATGGACAGGAAATTACAATTGCGGTCAAAATAGGAAAAGAAGGTCAACTGTTTGAAAAGATTACTGCCCAGAAAATTTTCGAGAAATTAAAAGAATTGGGCTTTCAAATCAAGAAAAATCAGATTGTATTGTCAGAACCAATTAAGGTTTTAGGTGAGTTCCCGGTCAAAATCAAGTTTGAACACAATTTAGAAGCTGAAATAAAGATAATTGTTGTTGAAGAGAGATAAAAAGAAATGAGGATGCCAAAATATATTTTTGTAGCTGGTGGTGTAATGTCGGGTATTGGCAAAGGGATTGCTACTGCTTCTGTCGGGAAAATTTTACAAAGCAAAGGTTTTAAGGTGACCGCTATTAAAATTGATCCTTATATTAATGTTGATGCCGGAACGATGAATCCCCTTGAACACGGGGAAATTTTTGTTACCGATGACGGAACAGAATGCGACCAAGATGTTGGACATTATGAAAGGTTTTTAAATGAAAATTTAACCACCGAAAATTATATTACCACCGGTAGGGTTTATCAATCAGTCATTTCGCGGGAGAGAAATTTAGAATATGGAGGAAAGTGCGTTGAGGTGGTTCCTGATATACCCAATGAAGTCATTTTTAGAATTAAAAAAGCAACTAAATTAACTGGAGCTGATTTTGTTTTAATTGAAATTGGCGGAACGGTCGGGGAATACCAAAATCTTTTATTTTTAGAAGCAGCCAGAATGTTGAGACTTCAAAACCCACAGAAGGTGATTTTTATTTTAGTTAGCTATTTACCAATTCCAAGAATGATTGGCGAAATGAAAACAAAACCAACTCAGACAGCAGTGAGATTGGTTAATGAAGCCGGAATTCAGCCCGACATTATTTTGGCTAGAGGTGAAGTGCCTCTTGATGAACCGAGAAAAAGAAAAATATCAATGTTTTGTAATATTAGACCGAAAGATGTTATCTCTGCACCAGATGCCGAAATCATTTATGAAATTCCTTTAAATTTTGAAAAAGAAAATCTGGGAAATAAAATTTTGAGGAAATTTAATTTGCCGCCCAGGAAAAGCAAGTTGGAAGATTGGAAAAATTTAATTAAAAACATAAAAAAGGCAGAAAAAATTGTTAGAATTGGCATAGTCGGCAAGTATTTCGAAATCGGGAAATTTACTTTGATGGATTCTTACATTTCGGTTATTGAAGCAGTAAAACATGCCACCTGGTTTTTTCAAAGAAAACCAAAAATTGATTGGTTATCGGCTGAAAAATATGAAAAAAATCCCAAATTGTTAAAAGAATTAGAAAATTACGATGGCATAATTGTGCCAGGAGGTTTTGGAAAAAGAGGTATTGAAGGAAAAATAAAAGCCATTGAGTTTTGTCGGAAGAAAAAAATCCCATTTTTGGGGTTATGTTTGGGAATGCAATTGGCAGTAATAGAATTTGCCAGAAATGTCTGTGGTTTAAAAAGGGCGAATTCTAAGGAATTTCAGCCAAATACGCCTCAGCCGGTAATTGATGTGATGCCCGAACAAAAAGCACTTTTGAAAGAGAAAAGATATGGAGGAACAATGAGATTGGGGGTTTATCTTTGCGAAGTTAAGCCAAAAACCCGCAGTTTTAAGGCTTATTTGCCTTTTAGAGCGGTTTCTGAGATCAAAAAGCCTATTTTAACCTTTGAGAGGCATCGCCATCGCTACGAGCTAAATAATGCTTTTAGAAAGGTTTTAGAAGCCAAGGGGATGGTGATGGCCGGTCTTAATCCCGAAAAAGACTTGGTTGAGATTATTGAATTAAAAAACCATCCATTTTTTGTGGGAACCCAGTTTCATCCGGAATATAAATCTCGGCCACTAAATCCCCATCCTTTATTCAGAGAATTTATCAAAGCCTCCATTAAAAAGGCAGTTTAAATTAATTTGTTAGAGGTTTACTTTTAAAATGGTGAAAAAATTTTTACAGAAATATCAAGTTGAAATAATATTATTTATTGGAGTAGTTTTAATTTCTTTGATTTCTTTTGCCCTCGGTTACATCGTAGCGAAAATGGAGGAAAAAGAACCGCTTCAATTTGAGGATTCCAACGTCAATCTCAGAAACTTCCAACCAGTCCTAAATTCAAAATTGAAACCAATATAGTATTTTGGTCATTAAAACTTTTATAATTTTATAATATGAGCGTTGCCATTGTTGGAGCAGGAATTTGTGGACTATATCTGGCTTGGAAATTGGCTGAAAAGGGCCACAATGTGACGATTTTTGAAAAAAAAGAAAAAATTGGCAAAGAGGTTTGTTCCGGGTTGTTTAGTGAAAGAATTTTAGAATTTATTCCTCAAAGCCAAAAACTAATTCAAAATAAAATCGAATCGGTCCTAATTCATTTCCCAAGTCGCACCCTAAAGATTAAATTTAGTAGGAAGTTTTTACTAATGGATCATTTTGAACTTGATAATTTAGTCGCTAATTTGGCCGAAAAAGCAAGGGCAAAAATCATTTTGCAAAAGAATATAACCCAGCAAGACCTACCAGCATTAGAGAAAAATTTTGAAAAAATTATTGGTTGCGATGGTGCCGCATCAGAAATTAGAAGATACTTAAACTTACCGAACCCCACATTTCACTTAGGTATTCACAACTATATAAGATTATATAGTTGTGCCGAATTTAAAAGGAATAATTGGGTAGAGACTTGGCCAACTAAAAACGGTTTTATTTGGAAAATTATTCGGGGAGAAAAAACTGAATATGGAATAATTGAGGACCCAAAAGAAGCAAAATTATTTTTTGAAGAATTTTTAAGAAAAAATAATCTACCTATAGAAAGAATAAATTCAGCCCTTATTCCTCAGGGATTAATTGTCCCTTCACATCCAAAAATCACTCTTTGTGGAGATGCGGCTGGTTTAACTAAACCCTGGAGTGGGGGAGGAGTGGTTTGGGGTTTGGTAGCGGCTGAATTTTTATTAAAAAATTTCCCAAATTTTTTAGAATATCAAAGAGAAGTAAAAAAATTTTTTTTCCCAAAAATTCTTTTTTCAAAATTTGTCAAGAGGTTAGTTTATTTTTTTGGTTTTAACTTTCCTCAGCTTTTGCCTAAAAATTATAAGATAGAGAGTGATTTTCTCGTTTGAAGATTTTCAAAATTTAATGTAATTTGGTTATTTTCTTTTTTTGAATATTTCTTCATCTTTATCTTTAAGGCCATGAAACTTTCTATGGATTTCCCTTAAATGGGGTCTAGTGACATGGGTATAAATTTGAGTGGTAGCAATGTTTCGATGACCTAAGAACTCTTGAACTATTCTTAAATCAACCCCCTTTCTTAACAAATCGGTGGCGAAACTATGACGGAGTGTATGGCAAACGGTAGTTATTGGCAAACCGGCCAAAATAGCATATTTTTTAACTATTCTTTCTAGGCTTCTTATATTTAATCTCGTTAAGGGAATTTTTCCCCGATAATTTATAAACAGAGCCTTTTCTTTATCCGTTCTTTTTTCCAGATATTTTCTTATCCAATCTATAGCCCTTTCAGAAAAATAGACCGTTCTTGGTTTTCCTCCTTTACCAATGATTGAAATTTCTAAAGTTTTGGTGTCAGATTTAATTTTTATTTGATCGCGATTAAGATTTACTAATTCGCCAACTCGCATGCCGGTTGAAAAAAATGTCTCTAAAATTGCGCGGTCCCTTAATCCTAAGAGACTTGAGGTGTCGGGAGCGTCAAGAAGCTTTTCGATCTGATCAAGGGTTAAAAAATTGACAATTTTTTCCTCTTTTTCCCGTGGCAGTTTCACTTTTTCCGGCGGTAAGGCAGGAATATCTTTTTCAGTAAAATAGGTCAAAAGTTGTCTTAAGGCAATTAAATAAAGGTTTTGAGAAGTTCGTCTTAGAGATTTTTTGGTTTTAGGGAGACATTGTCGGGAGAGGAAGAGCCGATATTTCCAGATGTGATTAAGAGTAAGTTCTGGAGGTTTCAAATTTTCTAAATGATTTATTTTTAGCCAATCAAAAAATTTTTTCAAAAATCTGGCATAATTCTTTTGAGATTCACTCGTTAAGCCTTTTTCGATATCTAACCAATCTAAAAAATCTGTTAAGTAGTGGGGAAGTGGTTTTAATTCTCTTGGCATATTAAATGACTATTAACCTACATTACACGACATATATTATATTCCATAATAACACCTTTAAACTTCCTGTCAAGGGGCAAATGTGTTCCCCTATCGGCAGTTATTTTGTTAAAAAAAATAAAAAAGGAAACTTATTTAATTAACTTTTTTGCTCTTTCCCAGAATGATTTACTAACTCTTGATAATTCCTCTTTTAGTTCCTCTACTTCTTTTTTGAATTCTTCGATTATTGGTCTTGTTTTTATTTTTTCAATTCCCTTTTTAATTTGAAGCTCTACTTTTTCCTTAAAAAATCCTTTAATCTTTGGCAAAAAAGCCTCATTCCACCATTTTTTTACCCAATTAGTCTTTTCTTGCCAAAGAGGTAAAACTTGCTTTTTCCAGATTTTTTCCGAAATGATTGATAACCCCTTTTGAATAACTTCTAAAATTCTCTCCCCTATTTTTTTTACCTTTTCTAAAATTTCTGAAGGAGTAATAGTTTTTTCTTGAGCAAAAACAGGAGAAAAAATTGGCAAAATTAAACTTCCAATTAATAAAATTAATAAAAACGCTAATCTATTTATAAAAAACTTCATAAATCCAAGATAGTGATTCGTTTTTTTGCTTCCCTTATTCTTTTTAACGTTTTTTCTTTACCCAAAATTTCGGCAATTTCAAAAGGTCCAGCTGAAGATTTTTTACCGGTCAAGGCTACCCTTAAAGGCCATAAAAGATATCCTCTATTTTTTCCCTTGTCCAAATTTTCGGCAAATTTCTCGGCTTCTGGTAATAAAATTTTCTCTAACTCTACGCGGTTAAATTCTTCAGTTTTTATTTTAGATAATATCTTTTCCAATTTGTCAAGGGAAGATTTTATTTCTTTATCGGTCATTTTCTCCCATTTTAATAAATCTTTTTCATATTCTAGTTTTTCTTTAAAAAAGAAATCGGTTAACTCTGGAATTTCTGATAACTTTTTCAATCTTTCTTGATAAATGGCAATGGTTTTTTGTAAAAAATCTAAACTTATTTCTTCTCCGCTTTCTGAGATTTTATATTTTGGAATAATTTCTTTGGCTCCATAAGCCGGCGGATATTGTCTTTCTTTAAAAATAGGAGTAATTAATCTTTTTTCAATTAGATAAGAGAGAGATAATTCAGTTAACTTTTCAATCGATTTTTGTCGAATATAAAATCCATTTAAAAAATCCAATCTTTTGATATTGAAAACCGCCCCTCCTTTTTGAACGTTTTCTAAAGAAAATTCTTTAATTAAAGAGGCCAGAGAATAAATTTCTCGATTTCCGCCAGGATTCCAACCCAAAAAAGCCATAAAATTAATGATAGCCTCGGGAAGATAACCTTGTTTTCGATATTCTGAAACGGAAACCGCTCCATGTCTTTTTGAAAGTTTTGCTCTATTAGGTCCTAAAATTAATGGTAAATGGGCGTATTTTGGAGATGGTAACCCAAATGCTTCCTGGAGAATAATTTGTTTTGGGGTGTTGGAAATATGATCTTCGCCTCGAATCACATAGGAGATTTGCATCTCATAATCATCAATCACGCAAGCTAAGTTATAAAGAGGAGTAAAAAGGTTTTTTGCAATGACAATATCTCCCATCAAATCAGTATCAAACTCTATTTTCCCCCGAATTAAATCTTCAAATTCGACTTTTTTTGCCGGCACTCTGAATCTTATCACCGATGGTCTTCCTTCGGCCAGATATTTCTTAGTTATTTCTTTCGATAAGTTGGAACATTTTCCGGAATAACGAGGAGGCTCTCCAATTGATAATTGATATTGCCGTTGAGCCTCCAATTCTTCTTCCGAACAGAAACAATAATAAGCTTTATCTTCGTCTAATAATTTTTTTAAATATTTCGCATAAATTTCTCTCCTTTCACTCTGCCGATAAGGACCGCGATCGCCAATATATTTTTTATTTTGGTTAGAAAGAGTTGGTCCCTCATCCCATTCAAGACCTAACCATTTTAAATTCATCAAAATATCTGCTTCATACTCCGGTTTTGATCTCTCAACGTCTGTATCTTCAATTCTGACAATAAAAACACCTTCATATTTCTTAGCAAAGAGATAGTTAAAAAGAGCCGTTCTGGCTGTTCCAATGTGTAAAAATCCTGTTGGGGCAGGAGCAATTCTGACTCTAATTTCCCCTGGTTTGATGAATTGAAATTGCTTATCCATTATTTTAATTATTTTAATTTTGGAGTGAATTTTTTCTTAAGTCAACTCCATCTCATTTTAGTCCTATTTTAAATATTCGATAATATATTCAGCGATAATTTGCCCCGCCCTTGGCCGAGCGAATTCTTTAGCGACAAGGCTCATTCTTTCTAATCCTTGGCGATTTGAAAGTAGAAACTTTAATCTTTCTAAAAAAAAGTGGGCAGTAAAATTCTCTTCTTCCAAAACAACGGTTGCCCCATTTTTAGCAAAAGTGTAGGCATTTTTAATTTGGTGTTCCTGGGCTGATTCTGGTAGAGGAATTAAAATTGAAGGTTTCCCCAAGGCGGCAATTTCAAAGATAAAACCCGAACCCGCTCGTCCGACGACAATATCAGAAACGGCATAGGCTTTTTTTAGCTCTTCCTCATCTAAAAAAGGAAAAAGATGATAAAATTTAGCCATTTTTTTGTCAATCACAACTTCAGCTTCAGCCTTGACCTGTTGAAAATTCTTTTGGCCACATTGATGAATTAATTCAAAATCTTTTAAAATTTCCGGTAGAATTTCTAAAATTCTATCACTAATCCTTTGAGCGCCCTGGGAGCCACCTAAAATTAAAACTACCGGTTTTTCGCCGCTAAGACCAAAAAAAGCCATAGCTTCCTCAGACTTTCCTTCTAAAAGCTCCCGACGAATCGGATTTCCGACTAAGATCATTTTCTTTTTCGGAAAACCTGGAGTATTAGGAAAAGAGACAAAGACTTCTAGGGCAAATCGAGCCAAAAACCTATTGGCAAAGCCGGGAACGGTATCGGATTCGTGCAAAAATATTGGCACCCCTAAGATTTTACCTGCTATTACTACCGGTATAGAACCATACCCGCCTTTTGAAAATATCAAATCGGGAGCCAAAATGAAAATATAAAAAAAGCTCTCTAGAATTCCAATTGGGATTCTAAAAAAGAGGTCAAAAATATTTTGAAATAAACTTTTTAAGGTAAGATATCTTCTTAATTTTCCGCTTGAAATAATTCTTACCCTTATTCCTTCCTTGGACAAAAGCATCTTTCCGAAATTATCCTTCGGTCCCAAATAAAAGAAGGCCGTTTTTCTTTCAGGAGAAATTCTTTTTAATTCTCTAACAATAGCAATTATTGGAAAAATGTGGCCACCAGTACCACCACCGGTAAATAAAATTTTCATTTTAATATTCTAGCAATTAAACGTCTAAATATTTTTCGATTTAAATTTTAGATTAAACCGATTTAGAAATATTTAGAAGTAGCCCTAATCCAATTAATTCAGTCACCAGGGCTGAACCTCCGTAGCTAATAAATGGCAAAGGAATGCCCGTTAATGGTAAAATTCCAATTATTGAGCCAATGTTAATAAAAGCTTGGATGGTAATCCAGAAAGTTATCCCAAAAGCAATTAAACGGGAAAATTGATTTTGAGCTCCTTTTCCAATTTTAAACCCTCTCCAAAAAAATATCAAATAAAGGAGAATTAAAATAAAGCTTCCTATAAAACCTGTTTCTTCAGCCAGGATGGCAAAGATGGAGTCAGAAATCGACGCCGGTAAAAAACCAAATTTTTGTTTAGATAATCCCAAACCTAAGCCGGAAATTCCACCCGAACCAACACTAATTAAAGCCTGTTTAACTTGATATCCTAATCCCATCGGATCTAACCCCGGGTTTAAAAAAACTAAAATTCGATTTAATCTATATGGAGCGATTCCTATTAAAATTAAAGTTCCAAAAACTAAAATCATTAAAATAAAAATGGTATGCCAAAAAGGAGTTGCGGCCAAAAAATACATTATTAAAGCAACCGAAAGAATTATTAGCAAGGTACTGATGTCTGGTTGAAAAACCAAAAAAAGGCTGATTAGACCAATGATCAGTAAAAAAGCTAAGAAAGTTTCTTTAAATTCATTTTTTTTTATTTTTTCCGTTCGATTAGTCAGCCAGCTGGCTAAATACAAAATAAAGCTCAATTTTAAAAATTCTGACGGTTGGAAAGAAATAAACCCCAAATTTACCCAACGGTTGGCTCCCCCAAACCTTATTCCTACTTTTGGCATAAAGACCATTCCTAAAAATAAAATATTTATTAAGAGAAAAATTAATGCCCATTTTTTAAAAAATTCAATTTTTATTTTAAAAGCTAAAAGACCAAAAACTGCTCCAGGGAGTAAACCAAAAACTAATTGATGGTTTAAATAATAAAAACTTGTCCCAAATTTTTCTTGAGAGATGGTAGTTGAGGCGCTAGTTAAAATAAGACAGCCAAAGATTATTAAGATAGCGACAACCAAAAACAAGCCGTAATCAAAACGACTACTTTTTGGCATAGATTTTTACATATTTTTTAAATAAATTTCCTTTTTCTTTGTAATCTCTAAAAAGGCTAAAACTAGGAGAGGCACAAGAGAGAAGACAAATTTTTCCTTTTTGGGTATTCTGATAAGCCAATTTAACCGCTTCTTTCATATTTACTGCTTGGTTAACTTGGAATCTTGTTGGACTTGGCTTATGCTTTAAAATTGTCTGCCAGATTTTTTCTCCGGTGGTTGGGAAAAGAATTAGATTTTTGATTTTGCTTTTTAAAATTCTTTTGGCTAAATTTTTAAAATCCAATCCTCGATCATATCCACCAAGAATAATTGTCTGAACCTTATTCCCTAAAGTATCTAAAGCAGCAATAGCAGTCTCGGGAATTGTTGATAAAGCATCATTATAAAAAGTGATTCCTTTAAAATTGCCTACTAATTCTAAGCGATGGGGTAAGGGTTTGAAATTCTGGATAGCTTTGGCAATTTTTTCTTTTGGAATCCCAAAGATTTTTCCAACACAAACTGCTGCTTTGATGTTTTCTTGATTAAACCTTCCGATTAACTTTCCTTTTAAAGGTGCGAACAATGGACATCGGTCGAAGGCAATTTTTTTAGCTTTTGATTTTTTGGCAATTTCTCTAACAAATTTGTTTTTTGAATTATAAATCAAAAAATCATCTTTAGATTGATAACAAGTGATATTGGCTTTAGCGTTAGCGTATTCTTTGAAATTTTGATAATAATCCAAGTGTTCAGGATAAATATTCAAAAAAACAGCAATCTGGGGAGATTTTTTGAGATTGTATAATTGATGAGAAGACATTTCATAAACATAAACATCTTTTGGGGTTGCCGAGAATAGAAGTTTCAAAACTGGCCTCCCGATGTTACCAACTAAATGAGCCTTTATTCCCCCCTCTTTTAAAACACCATAAATCAAAGAAGTAGTAGTACCCTTCCCTTTTGTTCCAGTAATACCAACAATTTTCCCCGGACAATTTTTCAAAAATATTTCAGTTTGAGAAGTAATTTTTCCTCTTTTAAATGCTTTTTCAACTTCTGGTAGATGAATTGGAATTCCTGGCGATTTAATAATCAGATCATAATTTTTTAGTGCTTTTAGGTAATCCTTGCCTAAATGCCATCTTACTTTTTTGACACTCGGCATTTTGGTCTTGACGCTTTCATTCCTATCACCTATTCCCAAAATTTTCTTGGGAAATAATTTTCTCAAAAAGCGAAAGCTATCCATTCCCTCTTTGCCAAAGCCTAAAATTAGAATTTTTTTGTTTTTTAGTTCGTTCAACCTCATTCTATCTTAAAAATAACATAAATTTAAGCTTTTTAAAAATAAAATTTCCGCTAGAAAGAAATTGGCCTCAATCTTTTTTTAACCAGTATAATTAGAGGCCTTCACAAAAAGAGAGTTAAAGATTTTCAATAGATAAGGAATCGGCTTTCTCTTCATTTGCCGAAGATCTTTTTCTAAGCTTAATTTAAAAGCCAGCTGACTTTCTTTGTAAGTGCCGACACATTCGAAGGGTTTTATTTTCCCCTTCCCTATTAGAGATTTCATTGTCGGCAATAATTTTCTGTTTTGAAAAAAATCTCTACCGAAAATTTTAAAGAGTTGCTTTTTATTTAAAAGAGGATAAAGACTAGCATAGACAAAAAGACATTTAGGGCAATTGCCACACCACCTTATTTCTTTGGCTTCAATTTTCATTGAGTTATTACAACTGGAAAAAACCGAAAAGTATTGGGGATATTTTATAAACTTTTTTGAAATTTCCAATTCGCCATAATTCCTCAAATAACTAAAATAATTTATCTCTTTTGCCAGATATTTTTTGCAATAGTATTTAAATTTTTTCTCAAATTGCGAGCTTTTTGACCATTGATGGTTGATTGTTACACCCAAATATTTGACATTGCCCTCGTCAGCGCTTTTTTCATTGGAAAAGGCAATATTGCTATAATTGAAAAAAACAGCTACTAAGACACTTAAAAAAGAGAAAACGGCCGTAATCGGGGTATGGCCGTTGAGAAATCTCTTTTTGTTTAATTCTAACAGAACAGGATCAATTTCCCGTCTAACAATAACCGAATCTTTTATTCCCGCTACTTTCACTACCTTTTTCATTATCTTATTAGGATTGACCAAAAAGCAACCAATCTTTTTTCTTTGCTTTTTTAATTCCTCCAAAGTAACAATTGAGTCTTTGCCTCCTCCAATTGGTACTAAAAACCTATCTTGCCATAGGGATAAATTTCCTCTAACTGGGGACTTTTTGCCATTTCTGTTTTTGGCAGAAATTTTTAAAAAATTTGGTTTTCGGAAGTCAATTTTATTTTCATAAAAAAATTGGCCCATTCCATTTATTATTAAGTCTTTCCACCATTTGATTTGTTCTTTGTTTAAGTAGCCAGTTTGAATTTCAATTTCCGGCGAACAAGTTGCCTTCCAATAACTGGGAATTTCTATTAAACCTAGATGAAATATTAAATGATTTAATACTCTCTCCCCTATTTGGGCTATTCTTTTCTTCTTAACATTCTCTATAGTTATCTTGGGCCTGAAACAAATATTAGGTTTAATTTTAAAATCAAAGAAAATTTCCAAATTATTCCCAGAAATTTTGTAAGAATAATTTTCATAAATAAATTTTGGATATTTTTTTCTTAAAGATTTATATTTCATTTTTTATTTATATTTTGAATATAGTTTGAAATTTGATTAACTTTGATTTATGCCAAAAGTATATTGCTATTATGTAATATACTTTCGGAATTTTATCCAAGGAGACGGATGGCTACTCCTATGATGGCAAAAACAAGGCTGATTATCCAAAATCTCATCGTTACCTGATGGGCTGGCCAGTTCTTAGCTTCAAAATGATGATGAATTGGAGTGGAAAGCCAGATTTTCTTTTTTCTAATTTTTTTAGAAAGTAGTTGCAAAATTATTGAACCAACCTCAATAACCATAATACCGGCAATGATCGGTAAAACAAATACCGAATCGGTCAGAAAAGCCACCACTGCCATGGTTGAGGTTAAACCCAAAATGCCGCTCTCGCCCATATAAAATCTGGCGGGCGGAATATTATACCATAAAAAAGTAAAAAGAGTGCCGGCAATTACTGCACAAAAAGTAGCCAAATCGGCCTTTCCTTGAGAAAGAGCAATAATTGAAAAGGCGCCGAAAACTGAAGCAAAAACACCACCGGCTAATCCATCTAAACCATCAATTACTCCTCCCGACCAACTGGCAACCATCACTAAAACAAAAAAAGGAACAATCCAAAAACCTATTTTCAAATCAATTCCTTCCGGAAAATTAAAAAGGAGAGGAATATGAATTGAGTCCCACTTTAATTTATAATAAAACCACAACCCCCCTATTAGCCCAATTAAAGCAACAATGAATAATCTTCTGGTAAAAGTTAAACCTTTGCCAACATACTTTCCTTTCCCAAAAACCACCAAAATATCATCAAAAAGTCCGACAATTGCAGCAGAAGTTAAAGTGAAAAGAGGCAACCAGGTTTCTTGGCGAGAAAGAAAATTAAATTTTTTTAACCACCAAGGGTGTTGAAAAAAAGATAAGCCAAAGAATAAAAATATAATAATTAAAGTCGTCAACCAAATCAATACTCCCCCGCCCCGTGGCACAGTTACTTCTCTTTCTTTGTGAAGAGAATAAAAAATTTCAGCACTTTCACCGGTGATTGTTTTGGTTCTTGCCTCTTTTTTCCAAAATTTAATTTTGTTTAAAAACTTAATTAAATATGGAGCTAGTAAAAAGGCAACCAAAGCTGTTAAAGCCGAAATAAGTAAAAGCCGAATGACATTAAAAGTAAAAAGAGTCATAAAGAGTCATATCGTTAACTCGTTAACCAATTAATTAATTTTTGCATCTCAATAATCCGAGTAGCTCGCGATTCGGTGCCTAAAATAATATTAAAAAAAATAATTCCCTTTTCATTTTTAAAAACTGAAATCATCGATCCGCCAGCTTCATCGGTATAGCCAGTTTTTCCGCCGATGAGAATTAAATTTTCCGGCAAGATTAAATCAGAAAGACCATTGTTTATTAAATAAGGTCCTTTTTGTCGAGATATTTCAAAAATTAATGGATGATTTTCAAGAATATATCGGACTAGCTTTATTAAATCTTTAGCGGTTGAGTAATTAAAATAATTTAAAGTTTCCTGCCTTAAATTTAGATCTTCGGGATCAAGACCGGTGGGATTAACAAAATGAGTATTTTTTAAACCCAATTCACTTGCCTTTTGATTCATTTTTTCAACAAAATTTTCAACTCCCATAACCTCAGAAAGGGCAAAGGCAGCATCATTGCTCGAGTAAATAAGCATCAATTCTAAAAGCTTTTTAACTCTAAATTTTTCTCCTTTTTTTAAATTGCCATATTGGGGGACATCTTCTTGGTTGGCAGCATTCTGAGAAATAGTAATGAAAGTTTCTTCCAAATCATAATTTTCATTTTCTAAAACAATTACTGCTGTCATTAATTTAGTCAAAGAGGCAATAGGTAAAATTTCTTCTGGATTTTTCTGAAAAAGAATTTTTTCTCTACCTCGGGAATCAACCAAAAGAGAAATCGCCGATTTAGCATTTAGTTCCAATGGAGATTTGAGATTTTTTTTAGGAACCGGGATAGAAACCATGTTTTCAAATGGTTGACTAATTTGAGCATAAAAATAATCTTCCGTTTTTTGCTGGAGAAAGTTTATTCCCCACCAAAACGGAAGGCTAATTAAAAAAGTCACAATGAATGTTTTTAAATTTTTCATTGTTTTATCTTTATCTGGTGACATTATTTTTTTGGTTTGATGATTTTAATTCTTAATTCTTTCAGTTGTTCTTCGGTTACTTCGTTGGGCAAATTCATCATTAAATCACGATTGTCGCCTGTTTTTGGAAAAGCTATCACTTCCCTGATACTTGGTTCATTTAAAAGGATTGACAAAAATCTGTCAATACCGCAAGCAATACCACCGTGGGGTGGGACGCCATAATCGAAAGCCTCTAATAAATGACTAAAATTTTTTCTAATTTGATTTTTTCTATGACCCATTATTTCAAATACCGCCTCTAAAATTTCTTTTTTATAAATCCTTAAAGAACCTCCCCCAATTTCTATTCCGTTTAAAACAAGATCATATTGCCAGGCCAAAATTTTCTCTGGATTTTTTTTAATTTCAGAAACGCTTTCAGTTTGGGGCCTGGTAAAAGGATGATGAACAGCATCCCATCTCTTTTCCTCTTTTTTCCATTCAAACATTGGAAAATCAAGAATGAAACAAAAAGCTAGCTCATCCGGATCAGATGGATTTTTTCTTAGATCAGGTTTGTCGCTTTTATATTTTTCCATTGCCTCTTGATATTTTATTTTGGGAAAGGGAATTTTGGTGATTTTTTTCGTCGGAAATAATTCCTTTACCAATTGAGTAAAAAGGTCTTCAATTAATAAGCAAATTTCTTCTTGTTCGACAAAAGACATTTCAATATCCAACTGAGTAAATTCAGCCTGTCGGTCAGCCCGCGGATCTTCGTCTCTAAAACAACGGGCAATTTGAAAGTATTTTTCAATGCCAGCTACCTGTAATAATTGTTTATATTGCTGTGGACTTTGGGGAAGGGCATAAAAATAGCCCGGATATAATCTTGAGGGAATTAAAAAATCTCTTGCCCCTTCCGGTGTAGATTTAGTTAAAATAGGAGTCTCTATTTCCAAAAAGTCTTCTTTTATCAAAAAATTCCTTATAAATTGAATTACTCTTTGACGAACCTCTAAATTTTTTTTCATTCTTTTCCTTCTTAAATCTAAAAAACGATATTTCAATCTTTTTTCTTCTGAAATTTCATAACCTGAAGTTTCAATCGAAAAAGGAAGCGTTTTTGCCTTAGAAAGAATAGCTAAGTATTCAGCTTTAAGCTCGACTTCTCCGGTTTTAATTTTTGGATTTACCATTCCCGGAGGTCTTTTTTGAATTGTTCCGCCAACCTCAACAACCCATTCTGACCTTACTTTTTTAATTTCGTTATAAAGGTCTGAATTTTCCGGCGTGAAGACAATTTGCAATGTTTCGCTCCGGTCCCTTAAATCAAGAAAAAGAATCTTTCCATGAGACCTGATTGTTTGAACCCAACCGCAAACCCTTACTTTCTTGCCGAGATATTTTGTTGTTTCAAATGTTAAAATGCGTTTCATAAGTTATAACTTTTTTTAACGGAGGTAATCTCTAATTATTTCTACCATTTCTCTTGGGGTATAATTTGTTTTTATTAAATAGGCCTTAGCTCCAAGCTTGAAAGCCTTTTTTCTTGTTTCCGGTTCATCAAAATTAGAAAAAATCACTACCGGAATTGAAGAAATTTCTGACTCTTTTTTTAACCAGGTTAAAAATACAATTCCATTTTCCTGAGGGAGAAGAAGGTCAAGAATTATTAAATCCGGTCTTTCTTTCTTAGTCAGCTCTAAACCTTCTTTGGCTTCTATTGTTGAAATTACTTTAAAGCCGACCTCAGTCAATTTATCTACATACATTTCACTTAAAACCTTTTCGTCTTCAATTAATAAAATTTTTTTTGACATGGTTTAGAAGATATCAGCTCCTTCTTTTATAACCTTTTTTATTTTAGTTTTAAGTAGTTTTTCCTCTAATTTAATTGGCAATAGAATAAAAAAAGCACTTCCCTTTCCTTTTCCTGGTGATTCGGCCCAAATTTTTCCACCATGCATTTCAATAAATCTTTTGGCAACATGAAGACCGAGCCCAGCTCCGGCGCTATGGAGTTGGGTGCCAGCAGTAGCCCGTGAAAACATCTGGAAAAGACTATCAATTTCCTCTTTGGTCATTCCCTCACCGGTATCAGAAATTTTGATTTTTTCTTCATTGTTGATTTTTTCTAATTCAATTGTCACTCCTCCTTTTTGAGTATATTTTATCGCATTATCAACGATATTTAAAATCACTTGTCTCAATTTTTCCCGATCGACTGTTACTTCCGGTAAGAGTTTTTCGGTCTCAGCTATTTTCAGATATAAACCTTTTTTTTCTGCGTTGATCTTTAGTTCTTCAATAATACCGGAAATTAACTCCTTTAAGGAGATTGGTTCTGGGGTAAATTCAATTTTGCCAGCCTCCAATTTTGACAAATTTAGAAGATCATTAACTAATTTTATCAGTCTTTCATTGCTCTGATAAACATTAGCCAAGGGTTTTCTCATTTTCTCTGATATTTGGCCATAAGTTCCCTCCAGAATCATTGAAATATATCCTTTAACCGCTGTCAACGGCGTTTTTAACTGATGAGAAGCTATTGAAATAAATTCTGACTTAGCCTTATCTATCTTTTCTATTTCCCGTCTTATCTTGATCTCTCTTAAAGTAGCTCTGATTAAAAGATAACCAAAAACACAAAATAAAACAAAAATAACTCCATTTGCAACTTTCCAAGAAAGACTTGGCGTAGTGAATATTTGAATTATTAAAAGCAACCCAATCACTACAACCAAAATCTCAGTCAAAATAACTTCAATACCAAAGAGATGATATCTGGTAATGGCAAGAGTAGTGAAAAAGATAAAAAAAACCCAAGCATATGGTGAAAATTTGGCAAATTCATTTGATCCGGTAATTCCTGGCAATATCACAGAAAGAGGTATTACAGTTAAAAGATATATTATGGCGCCTATTAAAATATAACCTATTTGTTTTTTCTTTTCTTCTTTAAATTCTTTGTATTTCTTAATTAACAAAAAAATAATTGCTCCTACAGCAAAAAGGATAAGAGGAAAGTAAAGAAAATATAATTTACCTCCTACTATATTTGTTCCCCATTCAAAATATTCAACATCTCGGACTATTAGATTGGTAATTAGACTTATCAATGCAACACTTCCATAAACAAAAAAACTAAATTTCCATAGCGGTGAAATTTTTTTTCGTGTTTCTTCGGGAAAAACTAAAATAAAATATAAGGCGGCAATACATTGGATGAACCCCGCTGCTATCGTGGCCTTATTCCAAAAGAGTGCATTGGGGGCTTGTGACGGTTCGTCAGCTAAGTAATTTAAAATACTCCAAATGGTGATTACTATTACTAATTTAAAGAATGAAGAAGTTGTTGCACCTTTTTTCCCTGCTAGAAATACAAAAGTTCCTAGAGATAAATTGATTAAAGAAATGATGATTAAAAAAATTAAATTTAGATCGCTCATTTAAACTTTTGATTAGATTTCCATAAGATTAATTAAATAGGGCGTAGGGTTACAAGTTAGATAGTAATTACTCATTTTTTCTCTAATTCTTTTTTGTTTTTCAGTAAGTTCTTTTGTTTCTATTGGATAAAAACTTATTCCAAAAGAATTTGTGAAATAATTTTTTATTTCTTCTGGAATAACCACAATCCAATATTTTATCCCTCTCTTTTTACTTATTTCTAATGCTTACTTATTTCTAATGCTTTTTTTAATAAACCAAGAGAGATTAATCCATCACGATATTCTTTTTTTACTACCAGTCTTGAAAGCTCAGCCATTTCTGTATAATAAGATTTTGGCAATTCGATGTTAAAATCTTTTTCAACATAAAATCCTTCTTTAGAGGGTAAAATGATTCTCAACGCACCAATCAAATTGTCACCAATAAATGTTCCAATTTTAATTGTATATTCTTCATATTCATCTTTAAGCGATTCTGGCCTTAAGTTATCTGGATTAATATATTTTTTTTCTAAACCATAAATTTGCGAAATTAATTTGTACATTTTTTCTAGTTCTTTTGGACTATCAATGATTCTAAAGTTGATTTTCGGATAGCGAAATTTTAGGCTCAATGTTCCCAAAAACGTCTTAATTCGACATTTGATATTCATAATATTTTTTCTGCAGTAAATAATATATTTTGATTTACATAAATTAATTTTCCCGCGGAGATATTCTCGAAACCAGCAGACTTTAACAATTCTTTCATCACTTTTTCATTTAAAAAATAATATTTTCCAGATTTCATTTCTTTATCGATAAGATAATTATAATAAAAAATTTTAATGGTGTGAGGAAAAAATTGTATCATTTTTCGAAAAGTAGCAATTAATCCGTTTTTCCTGAAACTTGCCATTACACTATTAATATAAATTTTAGAAATTTTATTTTTTTCGTGAGGGTTTGTAATAACTATTTTCCCTCCGGACTTTAAAACTCGATAAAATTCTTTTAATGTTTCTAATTGTTTTTCTTTCGGAATAATATAAAGGGTATTGTTGCAGGCAATCTTATCAAAATAATTATCAGGAAATGGTAATTTTTCTCTCAAATCTGCCAAAACCACTTTAGCATTAGGATCTTTTTTTTTGTAAATCTCTAATGCTTCTTGGCAATTATCTAATCCTATAACTTCTGCTCCTCTTTCTTTTATCTTTAAAGCCAAATTTCCCGTTCCACATCCTGCCTCTAGTATTTTTTCCCCCGGTTTAATCTCCAGTTCATTGCAAATTGTTTCTAATAATTCCTGATAGGGAATCAGCAAATTCAAAATATCATAAACCTTAAAATACCTTGCCCAAAATATTGAATTGAGCATGACTTTCTGACTATTTGCTATATATCAATCATACCTCAATTTCGCCAAAAATAAAAGAACCCATCAAGCTCTTTTAAATGATTAACAGCTGTTATTGACTATTTAGCTAATACTATAAAGATAGAGATTGATTTTGTTTTTTCTTTCCAGCAGAGGAATAGTTTGACTTGGCTTCCAAGAAGAAAGGGGCGAAGAAAAAGAAACTATCCTTGTGCCTGGCTTTAATTCTTTGGCAAACTTTTCTTCTAATTTGGCTAAAATTCGAGGGGTGAGAAATAAAAAAATGACATCGGCATTACTAAGATTTGCTTTAAAAAAGTCTTGACAATAAATATTTCCTTTAATCCGATGAAAAAAGAAATTTAATTTAGAAATCAAAAACAAAAAAGCAGAAAACTCAAAACCAACCACCTTCGCTCCAAATTCTTTTGCTCCAATGACCAAAACCTTCCCTGTCCCCGACCCTAAATCATATAAACTTTCACCCGGTTTCAAATTGGCAAATTTTAATGCCTTTCTAATAATACTTTTTGGGGTGGGAACAAAAGGAGCTCCTTGCAAAGCCGGTTTGAGCAAAAACAGAAAGATGGATACTAAAACAATTGGAATCAATTTCAAGATTGTTGCCATAATTAGATATTCGGTCCAGCCGGCGGTTTAGGAGTTTCCGAGGTTTCCGGCTTTTTCCTTTCTTTCTTTTCCTTTCTGGCTAAATAATAATACACTATCACCCCAATTGCAATCAGGGCAATAATGATTAATAAGGTGGTAAATGACATAAAAGTTAAAAATTTATTTGGTTTTCACTCGACCTTTATCTTGTTTTAAAAAAATTAAATAAATTGTAAATATTTCCTGCGCCCATTGCTATTACTACTTCCCCGCCCCGCAAACTTTTCTTCAAAAAACTAACCACCCTCTCAACATCCGCTATATATTCCCCATTACATAAATGACAAACGATCGTTTCCCTTTTATGTACCTTTTTAGGTAATTGAGCATTAACTGCCTTGATTAATTTTTGGGAATTAACCTTCTTTTTTATTGTTTTATCTTCTCGGCCGGCCACATCATAGATGTCAGTGATAATCAATTTGTCAACCCATTTTCTCATTAATACTTCCTTGAAAGTTTTGACAAAATCTTCAAATAAATAATATGTCCTCTGATATTGATGAGGTTGGAAAATGCAAAAAATTTTCTTTTTGGGATACTTTTCCCGCGCTGCCTTTAAGGTAGCTTTTATTTGAGTCGGATGATGGCCATAGTCATTAATTAATTTGAAGCTTTTAGTTTTGAGTTTAATATTTCTTTCATCAAATCTCCGCCAAGAACCTTTATATTTTGAAAGAGCTTTAAAGGAAGTTTTGTTAGGAATTTTTAGTATCCAAGCCACCTTCAAAGTGGCTAAAGCATTAGAGACATTAAATTCGCCCGGCACTTTTAAAATCTCTTTTATTTTTTTTGCTTCTTTTTCTCTTAACGAATAAAATAACACGTTTTTGGCAATCGTCAAAAATATGGTATAAACTTTTTTATCATCTTTATTGGCTATTAACCAACCATCTTTTGGTAAATGGGCAATAAATTTTTTGAAGGCCAAAATATAGTTTTTAAAATTTCGGTAATAATCTAAATGATCCGGCTCTAAATTCGTCAAAACAATAATTTTTGGCCAGTAATTTAAAAATGATTCTTTATACTCATCGGCTTCAATAACTAAATATTTACTTTTTCCCATCCGACAATTTGCGTCACCAAATTCTTTCAATTTTGTTCCCAAAATGACTGTCGGGTCCAGGCCGGCTCTTTCTAATAATAATCCAATCATCGCCGCTACTGTGCTTTTGCCATGACTTCCGCAGACGGCGATGGTAAAATATTTTTTTGTTAATTCACCCAAAGCCTGAGGATAACTTTTAATTTTTAATTTACACTTTATCGCTTTTTGCAATTCAGGATTATCCGATTGAATTGCCGGGCTATAAATCACTAAATCAGCATTTTTTGGTAAGTTTTTTGCTTTGTGTTTTCCAATAATAATCTTTGCCCCTCTTTTTTCCAGAGCATTAGTGATTTCAGAAGAAACCAAATCAGATCCAGAAATTTCTCCGCCTTTTTCTAAATAATATCTTGCCAAAGCTGAGACACCAATTCCACCAATACCAATAAAATGAATGCGCATAAAATTAAAAACCTAAAATTACACCTTCGGCAATGTTTTCAGCATGGTCAGAAATTCTTTCTAAATTATCAATTATTTCAAGATAAAGGGGCCCGGCTTCGGGTCGGCAAACCCCTTTTTTCAACCTTTGGTAATGATTTTTTTCTCAATAATTCATCAAGTCGATTATTTTTCTAATACAAAGGATTCTAAAACAAAATATTCTGGCCCTCCTTTTTTTAGTTTACTTTCCATTATTTCAATAGAATTTACCTCAAAGCTTAAAGAGATTTCTTCTTCAATTACTGGTCTTTCTTCAGGATCAATCTGACGAAATTGCCATTGGCGAATTCTTCCCAAAGTAATGTGAGGTTTATATGGCCTGTTTTCATTTTCAGTCTTCTTAATTAAAGAAAAAAGAGAGCTTTCTAAATTCCTTTGAAGATTTCCCAATTGAATACTTTTTTCTCCTTCCACCCAGACCATTCGTGGAGGCATTTTCTTGGGTGGACCATAACAAACTCTTTTTAAATTTATTAAAAATGATTGATGTTTGATTGCTACTTCTTTTGTAATCTTTAATATTTCTAAAAGCTGTTCATTAGAAATATAGCCCAAAAAAATTAAAGTAATGTGCAAATTCTCTTTTTTTGTCCAGCGACAAGGAAGCTCTGGCCATTTTTCTTGAAAGGAGATAAGTTTACTTTTAATTTCTTCTGGTAGATTAATAGCAATAAAAATCCGGTGGAGCATATTTTTTCATAATACCATATTTTCTAAAAAAAATCCCCGCCCAGAGGCGGGGATTTTCACTAACAAGGAGGTTCATAACACTGAGAACATCTGGCTTCATAGGTTTCTTCTCCTCCAATCAAAATCAAAGGGCTATCTTTTTTTGCCGGTTTTCCGTTAATTAGGCGTTGAGTTCTAGTAGCCTCTTTTCCACAGACGACGCAAACAGCATGAAGTTTGATTACCTCATCAGCCAAGGCTAGTAAAATTGGCATTGACCCAAAAGGTTCAGCTCTAAAATCTAAATCTAGCCCAACAACTATCACATCTTTCTCTATTTCAATTAATTCTTGAACAAATTTTAGGAAACTCTGAGAAAAAAATTGCCCTTCATCTATATACACTTTCTCAGCCAAGAGAATTTTTTGTTGAAGTTCTTTTGATAGAGAAGAAAATTTTGTTATCTCATGATTTATCCGATAACAAGGCAACCGAAGAGTACGATAGTGGGTGACAATTTCATTCTTTTCATATCGGGTATCAAGCTTAGGTTTTAAAAGAACAATTTTTTTCTTTGCTATTAAGTCTCTTTTTGCCCTTCGCAACAACTCTTCGGTTTTACCAGAAAACATGCATCCTGTAATTACCACTAACCGTCCCACTTTTCTCTTCATTTTTCCTCCTTATTTTTAAGGTTCCAAGAATTAGTTTATCAAAAATTTATTTTAAAAATCAAATAAAAAGCTCCTCCCAAAAGAGGAGCTTATCTTTTTTTGTCAATTCGCCATTTATAGCCGAGAACCTTTTGGAGCTTTTTAGGACAGGGTCCAATGTAATCAAGAAACCGTTTAGAGTCGACAGAGGGTAGCTCTATCACCTTTTTTGAATGAAGATATAATCGCGACTGACAACCAATTCTTCTTAACTCTTGACGCAAGCGTTGAAAGCTTTGGGAAGAATATCGAGTCACGGCAAATCGAATTTTATTCCCCTTTCCAAGATAGCCACCGCGCAAGTACCAAAGCAAAGCTATTGTTGGAGTAAGTTTCAAATCTGGCGGTACTTCCTTTTTTCCTTTTCGATACCAACGAAACCAGATTTCTGTTAGTTCATAGTAAGCCCAGCTGGTATACCGCCAATATTGAGATCGTTGGTGAAATCGATTTTCTGTCATTGGAACAATTTTACCTTGAGGCTCAATTCCACTTTTATTAAGCTGCTCGGCGATCCATTTAATGTATGGAAGCTTGGTTGAAGCCTGAGTAAAAAAATAGGTCTTTTTTTTCGGATGATGACTTACCAAAGAACCCCCACCCAAAAGCAAACCATCCAAGAGCTCTCTTAGTCCAGGAGAAAGAACACAATGTTTAGCTCTAAAGATGTATTTTGGTTCGATTCCATATTTTTTTGCTCGTCTAGAAACGGCCATCGGACTTACTCCATCAATTTTAGCTATTTCCCTCATCGAGAATCCTATCTTGATGAGGGTCCGAAACTTTTCAGGGTCCTGAGAAAGCTGTTTTCTTTTCTTCATCTTTACCCTCCTTTTTAAATTTAGAGTGCTAAAATAATTTATATAAAATCTTCTTTTAATTGTCAATCTTTATTTTCAAAACGGCTTTTTTGGGGTAGAATAAAATAATGAAAGAAGCTTATTTATATAAGAAATTGTCTAATAAAAAAGTTCAATGCCAAAATTGCAGCCATTACTGTGTTTTGTCTCCGGGAGAAAGAGGAAAATGCGGAGTGAGAGAAAACATTGATGGAAAATTGTATGCTCTAAATTATCGAAAGGTCATTGCCTATCATATTGATCCAATTGAAAAAAAACCATTTTTTCATTTTTTACCGGGAAGTTATTCTCTTTCGATTGCCACTGTTGGTTGCAACTTTTCTTGTCTTTGGTGTCAGAATTGGGATATTTCCCAAAATTTTAAAAATGTTAAAGAAATTCCCGGAAAAGATTTATCGCCGGAAGAAATTGTTGGTCTGGCTTTAAAAAATGAATTGCCAAGCATTTCTTATACTTATACCGAACCAACCATCTTTTCCGAATATGCCCTCGAAACAATGAAAAAGGCAAAAGAAATGGGATTAAAAAATAATTGGGTAACAAATGGCTTTTGGTCAAAAGAATTATTTGAGTTAATTTGGCCCTATTTGGATGCTGCTAATGTGGACCTGAAAGGGTGGTCAGAACAATTTTATCAAAAATATTGTGATGGAAGACTTCAGCCTGTTTTAGATAATCTAAAATTGATTAAGAAAAAGAAAATTTGGCTTGAGGTGACAACTTTAATTATTCCCACTTTAAATGACAAAGAGGAATGGTTTGAGGAAATTGCTAAATTTATTAAAGAAGAATTGAACGCGGAAACCCCTTGGCATGTTACTCGATTTTCTGGAGCAATTTCTTGGAAAATGCAACATCTTCCCGATACTTCAGTTGAAACTTTACAAAAAGCTTGGCAAATAGGTAAAAAAATCGGCCTAAAATATGTCTATACCGGTAATATTCCCGGCCTCCCCTCAGAAGACACTTTTTGTCCAAAATGTGGTGCTTTGGTAATAGATAGAACAAATTACCTTATTCACCGTCATGATAAAAATGGTAGATGTCCAAAATGTAAGCAAGATTTAAATTTAATATTAAAATAAAAGCTCATCTATATATTTAAATCAGCACAGAAAAATACCAATTGATTTTATGCCTTTAGTTTTTGCTTCAATTTCACCCCATCCGCCAATAATTTTACCCTCAGTGGGTTCATCTCAAGATCGAGCCCAAGTAAAAAATACAATTGAGGCACTAGAAAACTTGGGAAAGAAATTGAAAGAGGCAAAACCGGATTTAATAATAATTTCCTCACCTCACCCTGATTGGGGATTTAATGTCCCCCTTTTCTTTTTAGCTCAAAATTTTAAAGGAAAAATCGAACCTATTCTCATTGGTTTAGAAGAGCCAAAATTTTATTTTGAAGAAGGGAAAAACCTCTATCTAAAAATTTCCAGAGGTCCGACCCCTGAGAGGACTTTTGAGAGGGTTGGGATAATCGCCTCCGGTGATCTTTCCCATTGTCTAAAAGAAGAAGGTCCTTATGGATTTCATCCTGACGGCCCAAAATTTGATAAAGCATTCATTGAAGCATTAAAAAAGAAAGATATAGAAACAATTTTAAAGTTAGATGAAATGTATCCCGAGGCTGGCGAATGCGGTTTGAGCTCTTTTTGTTTTCTTTTGGGGATTTTAAAAGCTTCGGGCCTCAACTGGCAACCGGAGATATTGTCATACGAAGGACCTTTTGGTGTTGGATATCTGGTGGCAAATTTCAAATTTTAGAATAAAAATTAACCTTGACTTTCTCTTAATTTTAATTTAAAACAAACTATCCCGGAGGGGTCGGATAATGGTATTCCACCGCTCTTGAAAAGCGGCGTCCATTTTTAATGGACTTGCGAGTTCGAATCTCGCCCCCTCCGCCAAGTTTTATCAAGTTTTATATTCAGCGAAATTGAAAGATGTTGCTTCGGCACAAAGCGCCGCAGGATGGTATTTTTCCGCTAAGAAAATCACTAAAGCTTTTTGGAGTGAGCATTAATAAATTAACAAAATAATTGTTACTAAAATTGTCGGCGGGTGGTAAACTATAAGTAAAGAAAGGTTTTCAAAAAATAATTTAACTTTAAAAAAACTATGAATCAAGAGAATGTGAACAAACTTGTAGATTGGATAAAAGCAAATCGCAATTATCCAATTGAACAACTTCGGCAATCTGCCCTACAGGGCGGAGCAAGTGAAGAAGATTTTAATGCGGCCTTAAATATCGTCAACGCGCCGGCGGCCGTATTGGAGTATAAGGGTGTTGGCATAAGATTTTTTGCATTGCTAATTGACACAATAATTTTCGGTATTTTGTTGTGGCTGTTTATGAAATTTTTTTCAGGTACATATGTTGGCGGTTGTGATTCCGATTTTAATATCGGTGCTACCATTCCGATAGACCAAAATAAAACATTTTATGGCTTGTGTGGTTTTTCAGCTCAACTCTACTTTTTAGCAATTTTTACTTATTACGTTTTGTTTGAATGGAAGCTCGGCGGAACACTTGGAAAATTGGTAACTGGAATGAGAGTTGTAAAATCGACGGGCGAACCGCTCGATTTGAAAGCTTCGCTGATAAGAAATGTTATGCGTATCGTAGACTTTTTACCATTCTTTTATCTTGTCGGTGCTATCTCTGTTTGGAATTCCAAAACAAAACAAAGAATCGGAGACAGATTAGCAAAAACGGTTGTGGTTTCTAAAAATAGCATTAAATAAATCTTATGAAAAAAATTTCTACAATTTTATTTGCCGTTAGTTTGCTTTTAGTCGGAACAACTGTTTTTGCTCAAACAGTTCTCTTTCCGACTGATAAACAACAAATCGCAAATAACTTAGATAGCTTGGTTCAAGCAGTCAATGCTGGTGATACGCAAAAAATTTCCACCTTAATTTCTCCAAACAGCCAAAAATTATTATCTGATATACAAGAACGAATAAGGGGCGGAATTGCATATCAACTCGATTACCGTCCGCTTGATAGGAATTTTGAAATAATTAGTCAAAACCAAGTAAAAGTTAAAGCAAGATTTGCCGCTTCTGGTGTTGGTTGGAAAGTTAGCGGTTTATCAACATTCTTTGTTTTTGAAAAGCAAAACAATCAATGGCTCATTACTGATACGGATTTCTACAAAAAATTAGGGGCTGATTATGTTTTTGGAATATTAAAACGGGTGTTTATTTTTGTCGGCCCGGTATTTCTTCTGCTTTTTGTCTTTTGGCTTTGGATGCTGATCGATTGTGTCAAAAGGGAATTTGACGACAAAGCATTGTGGATAATATTACTTATCTTTCTAAACTTTATCGCCGCATTTTTGTACTACTTCATCGTCAAGCGAAAAAATATAACTCGCAAGCCACTTGAGTTTAAGATGTAGCGTAAACGCAGTTAGTAAGATGCTATGTCTATAAGTGAATAGCCCAAAAGAAATTCGTTGGGCGATCTGTCTTTATGGTTTTTGCTGTTTTCAAATGTCGCGACAATCTTTTTCGCAATAACTGAAAACTGGAATTTATTAACCATAATGTGGGTGTATTGGCTTCAGAGTATAACCATTGGATTCTTTAATTTTATTCTGATACTTCAGCTAAAAGAATTCTCCACTGAAGGATTTAAGATCAACGACCGACCCACTCAACCCACACAAAGCACAAAAATTTTTACTGCATTTTTCTTTTTGTTTCATTTTGGATTTTTTCATTTCGGTTATTTGATGTTTCTTTTAGCGGGAGCATTTACTAAAGCATATGGAAATACGCTAAACTCCGCTGAATTAAAATTTATTTTGTTAACCGCCCTGCTCTTTTTTATCAACCATCTTTTTTCTTATTTTTCTTTTTCTTATTTTTACAACAAACCGCCAAATACCAAAAAAACAAAATATCGACTCGCTCATGTTTTACCTTTATCCAAGAACAATTCCAATGCATCTGACAATAATTTTTGGCTATTCGTTTGGCAGTGCCTTGCCTTTATTCTTGTGCTTAAAACATTCGCTGATGCTATAATGTATGTTGTAGAGCACAATGTTTTGAGAAAAGGCGAAGAGCAACAAACGCAGATAATTTAAGGCGGCGTATTTTGCAAAGCGAAATACGAAAAATTGCGGAGGCAAAAAAGCGAGGGCGGGCAAAAATTCCTTTCCCCCAACCTCTTTTCCTTCCCGTCCCGCCCGAACGGAAAAGTTTTCTGCTCTGTCGTCTCGCCGAAGGCGGGAGCAATCAAAATTCAAAGTCCGGATTTTCGTCAAAAAAAGAAAAAAGTTCGGATTTTGTCCAAAAGGTACCGCAGTACTTTAATTTAAAAGATTGAAAAGGAGGTAAAAATGAGAAGGGAGAAACTGGTGGAATTACTGAAAGAATGTCAGAGAAAAAAGCAAAGTGTAGGCATTTGGTATACCATTTATGGCATGCTATCTTTTGTCTCTGGCCAGATTGTTGAGGTAAATTTCTTGGGAATTCGAGTAGAAGGAAGTTATTTCATCTATTTTGAGGGCGACGCAACCACCATTGTAAAAATTTCCTCCGAGGGAAGGATAGTTTATAAGAGAAAATCCTCTTCCGACAATTAACCACCTCCTCTTCTCATTAACTTTTAAAATAGACCCAAACTTGTGTTTGGGTCTTTTCTCTTTTTTTTAAAAATTGAGATAATAAAGAAGAATATTCTATAATAAAAAAGAAGATTCTTTAAGTTATTAACCATGAATTCAAAGTTAATTGAAATAAAAAAGGCGGAAAAGATTGTTTTTGTTGGCGATACTCATGGCGATTTAGAAGCAAGTCAAAAAGTTATTAAGAATTACTTAAGGCCTGAATATAAAATTGTTTTTTTAGGAGATTATGTTGACAGAGGCCCTTTTTCAAAAGAAAACCTTGATTTTTTATTAGAAATGAGAAGAAAACATCTTAATCAAATTTATTTATTACAAGGAAATCACGAAGGGCATTACATTTTAAAATTTTCTCCAGCCGAATTTTGGGAAAGTTTGACACCAAAAGAATATCAAAAATATTCTTCAATAGTTGAAAAATTCCCTCTCATTGTCATAGCAAAAGATATCATTGCCCTTCATGGCGCCATTCCCGAATTGGACGAAGGGCTACGGCTACATAACAATGAACTTTCTGGACAGATTGAAAAGATTAAAAATGGTGATGAAAATTGGTTTCGGATTTGCTGGGGAGATTTTATTGAAAAACCTGGAAGGTATTTAGGAATTAACCCCTTTTCTGGTCGTCCCCAATTTGGCCAGGATTATTTTTTTAGGTTAATGGAAAAGTTTGGAAAAAAAGTCTTAATTAGATCTCACCAACCCGATTGCCCAAAATTTATGTTTGAAAAAAGATGCTTGACTATTTTTACTTCTTCAACCTCTGCCAAAGAACGAAATATTGCCATTTTTGATTTCCAAAAAGAGATTAAAAGCGCCCAAGATTTGGAAGTGAAAAGAATATGAAAATTGCCATCATTTCAGATAGCCATGATAACTTGGCAAATTTGAAGAAAGCCCTTTCCTTAATCAAAAAAGAAAGAGTTAAATTTCTCATTCATTGTGGAGATATTTTTAAACCTGAGATGCTCAAAAAAATCTTAAAAAATTTTTCAGGAAAGGCAAATTTTGTATTAAGTGATGTTGATGAAGATTATTTCCAAAATGTTGAGGAAGACTATTTTAAAGATTTGCCAAAATGTAGGATTTGGAAAAAATTTGGTGAGATGAAAATTAAGAGTAAAAAAATTGCCTTTTCTCACTCCCCAAAAATAGCCTTAAAATTAGCTTTTTCTCAAAAATATGATATTGTTTTTTATGGCCATTTACACAAACCCTGGCAATCAAAAATCAAAAAAACAAAATTGGTCAATCCGGGAAACGTTGCCGGTTTATTTTTTCGCTCCAGTTTTGCCATCTACGACCTAAAGACCGAAAAACTGGAATTAAAAATTTTATAAATTTTTCCTTATATGGAGTTGATGATTGCAGCATCCATTATACCTTCTTTTCATATTTTTTTGAGAGATAGAGTGTATCATATCATATGAATCAGTAAAAGGACTTGACAAGACGACTTGTTTCATAATATAATGGAACTGCGCGAGAACAGCGAGAGCCCGCAAAAAACTCGCGCCGGGGGCCCTGAGCCCAGCCCAGGGCCCCCGCCTCCTCCCCCAATAAAGTAGTTCTTTCAACAATAGTAGTTCTTTAGTAGTGCTTTTTCTAGTTTTTCTAGGTGTCTTTTGACACCTTTTTGATTTTTTTTATAATGAATTTATGAATCCTTATTCGGAATTAGCCAAAAAAGCAGTTGAAACTTTTATTAAAGAAAAAATTATCATCTCGCCTCCTCTTGATCTTCCAAAAGAGTTTTTGGAAAAAAAAGCAGGCATTTTTGTTAGTATTCATAAGGAAAAATCATTGAGAGGCTGTATTGGCACTTATTTGCCGACCAAAATCAATATTGCTGAAGAAATTATTCACAATGCGATTTCGGCCGCCACTGAAGATTGTCGATTTGAACCAATTAAAAAAGAAGAATTAACTTCCCTCACTTATACGGTTTATATTTTAAGTCTTCCTGAATTAGTTAAAGACTTAAAAGAATTGAATCCTAAGAAATATGGAGTAATAGTAAAAACTTTTCCCCTTGCCTTTCCCAACGAAGAGGTAATTTTTAATGGGCATCAGGTTTCAAAAACCGGACTTTTGCTTCCCGATTTAGAAGGGGTGGAGACTGTAGAAAAACAAATTTCCATCGCTTGTCAAAAAGGAGAAATTGACCCAACAAGAGAAAAAATCTTTATTTACAAATTCGTCGTTGAGAAATATGAAGATTGACTTACATTGTCATAGCTTTTATTCAAATGATGGAATTTCTTCGCCGGAGAAATTGTTAAAGACTGCTCTCCAAAAAGGATTAGATGGTATTGCCCTGACTGACCATAATACAATTGCCGGCTGGGAAGAAGCAAAAAAAATAGCCGAAAAATTGAACGCTTTTTTGATTTTAGGTCAAGAGATTAAAGTTAAAAAAAATGGTAAAAAAATCGGCGAGGTGTTAGCCCTTTTTTTAAAGAAAGAAATAAAATCAAGGGAGATTTTCGATGTTTTTAAAGAAGTCAAAGAGCAAGGAGGTATAATTATTATTCCCCACCCATTTCATTTCCCCGAGAATTTTAAAGATAATTTAGAAAAATATCTTCCTTTTATTGATGGGATTGAGGTGTTTAATGCTCGCCACCCCCTCAAAATTTTTGATAAAAAAGCCTTAAAGTTTGCCCAAAAAAATAACTTAGCTTTTGTTGCTGGAAGCGATACTCATTGGGAAAAAGATGTAGGTAGTGCCTATACCTTAGTGAAAGAAGCAAATAATTTAGAGGATTTTAAAAAAGCGATTTTAGAAAGAAAAACAGAGATAGAAGGTAAAAAATCTTCCTTCTGGACATTGTTTTTCCCTTTTTTAGCAAAAACTAAACATTTTTTATTGCCCAAATAATTCTCTGTAAAGCAGTAATATTAGTTAAGACGGCAATTAAAATTAACAAATAAGACATCCAGTAATAATTAAAATAACCCAAAATTAGAGATAGCAAAAGTAAAATTATTCTTTCTCCCCGAGATAAAAGACCTCCTTTTAATTCTTGAATCACCAGTTCTTTCTCTTTTGCTGCCGCTTTAGCATAAGTTGTTAAAACTGAACCAAATAAAATCAAAGCTATCCAAAAATAGTGAGGCAAAAAAATTTTTGGCAGGGGTAAAAATAAAATCCCCAAAAGTAAAATTCCTTCTACATATCTATCAACAATGGTATCTAAATAAGCCCCTTTTTTGGTGGCAATATTTTTATATCTGGCCACTGCCCCATCAACAAAATCTAAAAATCCAGCCAAAAGAAAAAAGAAAAGAGCTAAAATTATATTCTCTTTTACCAAAAAATAAAAAGAGAAAAGAGCAAACATTACGGAAATTAAAGTATATTGATTGGGGGTGAACGGAAAAAAAGAAAATAATTTTCCCACTTTTTTTTCTAAAGATAAAAATAAATGACGCCTGAGATCTAACATAAATTTAAAATTTTTAAAACCTCCTTTAAATTTTTAATAACTTTATTTTCGCCTTTTTTTTCAAAATCTTTTCTTTTAAACAAGGGAGTTAAAATGACTACTTTGAGATCAGCAGGCAATTCCATATCTTTTGGCGAATCACTCACTAAAATAAAAAAATGATTTGCCCGATTAAATTTCCGAAAAAGAAATTGAAAATGATCTTTTTTTGTTCCCTTTTCTTTTCCTAAGACTTCAATTCCTTTAATTTTTTCTTTTTTTAACCAATTTTTTACTATTTTTTCTTCAGTTCCAGATAAAATAAATTGTTTTATTGTTTCCTTTTTTGTTTCTTCTAAAATTTCTTTTGAGTATCTTCTACTTTTGATTTTACCATAAACTTCTTTAATTTTTCTTTTTTGGTATTCTTTGGCACATTTTTGCCTTAATTTTTTGAAATTTTCTTGGGGAAAAATTATTTCTAACTGCTTCGCAAAAGGCAAACCGCTAGTTTCTAGATATTTTTCTTTGGCCTTCTTTTTTGATAATTTGAAATGTTTGCTAATAACTTGAGTTGCTAATTTTACGTGATCTTTCATCGTTTCAACTAATGTACCATCAAAATCCCAGAGAACTATAATTTTTTTCTTCATTTTCAAATAACATTTTTTGCAAAAATGTAATTCTATTAATTTATTTTTTTTTACTATCCAGCAATGATAAGCCTTAAATAATTTTTTCTGGCAAAAATCGCAGCTGAAATTTTGATAAAAACTTTGCTTTTTGCCATTTAACTTTTTTAAAATTTTTTCTAAGTTAAAGGAAAAGAAATTTTCATTCAAAAAATATTCTTTTTTCCTTAAGAAATTTTTCTTTTTAATTTTAATCGCCTCTTTTTTTATTAGTTTTTGGCAAAATTTGCAAAAATGAACAGGAGTGAAATATTCTTTTGAGTTTAACCAATAATAAAAAGCCTTTTTAATATATTTTTGACAGAGAGCACATCTAAAAGATCGATATTCTGGTTTTTCCCGAATATTCCAGCTTTTTACAATTTTTAACAATATCTCTTTCAAATTTTTTGCAGGAGATCTTGAGTAAATTGTTTCATTTTTTCTAATTCTTCTTTCCCCTTCTCTGTAGTCAAAAAAGCCTTCTTTCCTTTAAATTTTTCTGTCTTAATATATTCATCTCTTCTTAAGCGATACAAAACTGTTTTTAATAAAAGATTTCCCGGTAAAAACCCAAATTTTTCAAAAATCAATCTTCTTACTTCTTGATCGCAAACCGGTTCTTCTTTTCCTAAATTTAAAATGTAAAACCACAAATTTCCTTCAGTATTTAATTTTTTAAATCTTTCAAAAGGTTGCATATTTTTTATCTTTCTCTTTGACCTCTGATAAATTCTTCGACCATTTCTCTTGCTTTTTCATCAGTAAATTGTTGAGGAGGATGTTTCATCAAATAAGCTGAAGCGGAAATCAGTGGTCCTCCTATTTTTCTATCTAAGGCTAATTTTACTAATCTGATAGCATCAATGACACAACCTGCAGAATTTGGTGAATCTTCGACCGAAAGACGAAGTTCTAGTTCGGCTGGTACATTTCCAAACTTTCTTCCTTCAATTCTAATGAAGCAAACTTTGTTATCTTTTAACCAAGGAATCCAATCAGAAGGTCCGATGTGTAAATTGTCATAACTTAGTCTTTTTGTTAACTGAGATTCTACCGCTTCTGTTTTAGAAACTTTCTTTGAAAACAATCTTTGTCTTTCCAACATATTCAAAAAATCCGTATTTCCACCAAAATTTAATTGATAAGATCTATCAATTATTACTCCTCTTTGAGTAAAAAGATGGCAAAGGGTGCGATGAACAATTGTTGCCCCAACCTGAGATTTGATGTCATCTCCCAGACAAGGAATTTGTTTTTTTTCAAATTTTTCTGCCCATTTTTTGTCAGAGACAATAAAAACCGGCATACAATTAATAAAAGCCACTCTGGCTTCTAAGGCAGATTGAGCATAAAATTCAGTTGCTTTTTGAGAGCCAACAGGCAGATAATTAATTAAAATTTCTGCACCGCTTTTTTTTAATTCCTCAACTACATTTACTGGTTTTTCTTTTGCCGGAATAAAAGTTTTATCTTCTGGATATTCTTTCATATGAGGAGCTATCCCATCTAAAATGGATCCCATTTTTACTTTCACCCCCATTCTAGGAATATCTTTGTGGAAAATTTTTGTACAATTTGGTGGAGCAAAAATTGCCTCAGAAATATCTTTTCCCACTTTTCTTTTATCAACATCAAAAGCAGCTACTACTTGAATATCAGAAATTTTATATCCAGAAATAACGTTATGCATCAATCCCGGAATTAACTCTTTTTCGTCTTGAACGTTTTGATAATAATAAATTCCTTGAATTAAACTTGAGGCACAATTTCCAACTCCAATTATAGCAATTTTTATTTTTTTATTTGTTTTTGACATAGAAATAAAATTGTCTTAATATATTTTAAGATGTCCCCCTAATGACCTTTACTGCTATAAACTATTTTATAGCAGTAAAATAGCTTGTCAACCCCCCTAAAAAAGAGTAACTTATCCACAACCACTAATAAAATAAATATATATGTTACCATTGGAAAGACTTTATCTTTCAAATACAAAAGAAAATTTATGGCTTTATGTTCTTTCTCTCTTAAAAAAAGGACCCCTTTACGGTTGGGAAATTCCAAAAATAATTGAAGAAAGATTTGGCTTCAGACCGGGAAAAATTACTCCTTATAGGGTTCTTTACCGATTAGAAAGTGATGGCTTCGTTAATAGTAAAATGAAAGAAAGAAGAAGAGTTTACCAAATTACCGAAAAAGGAATAAAAGAGCTAGAAAAAGCAAAAGATTTTTATAAAAAAATCCAAAACACACTCTGACATATTAAATTGCCATGGCAAAATAATGTGTAACATTGTTATTGTTTATGATCGTAAAGAAATTAAAAAAAGTAAAATTGGGGCAATTAACCTTACCGTTGAAATTAGCTACTGATGTGCAGCGGATTGTTAATCATTATTTCTATACCAAAGGATTAACCTTAAAAGAGATAAAAGAGAGCGCCAAGAAGAAAAAAATCATTTATTCAAGGCATGTTCGAGCGGCAAAGCAACTTTTAGAATTAGCCGGCTCTCTCAAGAAAGCTTTAATGGCCATTGATAAAGTAGCAGAATGGGCAAAATCGAGGAATCTTGATTATTCAATTGAAACTGTTTTTAAAAAATGGTTAGAATTAGATAGATTAAAGCCAAAAGAAATTGTTAAAAAGCCTTATTTTCAGGGTAAACCCATGGTTTGGTCTGAAACTAAAAAGAAATGGTTTGTTATTGACGAAGCCGGCAATTGGCTTGAATTTGCCGGCAAAGAATCAGAAATTGAATGGCGAATTACTAAATAATTTTAAAAAATTATGTTATCTTATTTTGACCTAAGAAAAGGAGTAAAATTTATTTTAGACGGTCAACCCTACGAGGTTTTAGAATTTCGCCAAATGGGAAAAGCTCAGGATGTAGTGGTGGCTCAAACAAAAATTAAAAATTTAATTAACGGAAAGGTGATTGAGAAAAATTTTCATCAAGAGGACTTCTTTGAAGAGGTAGAAATTGAAAAAATGTCAGCAAAATTTTTATATCACCATCGAGGAAAATTCGTTTTTGCTGATTTGAAAAATCCAGCAAAAAGATTTGAACTTTCAGAAACCCAAATTGGCGAGGGAGCAAAATTTTTAAAACCAAACCAAGAAGTCACCGCTTTAATCTTTCAAGAAAAAGTAATTAATGTTTCTTTACCAATTAAAATTCAATTGAAAGTAGAAGAAGCTCCGCCAGGGATCAAGGGTAACCGAGCCCAAGCCGGAACAAAAATAATCACCTTAGAAACGGGTGCTAAAATCAATGCCCCCCTTTTTATTGAAAAAGGAGATATTGTTGAGATTAATACCGAAACCGGAGAATATGTCCGAAGGGTTCAAAGTTTTTCCTGAGTTTCGTCCGATTCTAATTCCTTATTTAACTCTTCAAGTAATTCCTGAGCATCAATTCCGTACATCTCACAGACCTGACCGATTTTTAGCTTTTCCATTTCCAATTTAGCAAAAGGACAGGTTAAACAGGGCAAATTATACTTTGCCAAAATTTTCTCAGCTTTTGGGTTTTTTAAAACCTCGGCTAAAATTGTATCAACGGTAATTTTTACCATCAATTGGCTAACCAACCACCGTCAATGACGACGGTAGAACCGGTCACATAAGATGATTGATTAGAGGCTAAAAATAGGACTAAATTGGAGACTTCTTCTGGTTTGCCAAACCGACAAGGTGAGATAGTGTTAACTCTAATATTTAATAGACGCGCTAACTTTAGTCATTTAGTCAAGGCCAAGGCGTGGGCCTTGTTCTTTTCCTTTTCAATTCTGGTAACAATTGCTACTGAAAAGCAGTATTCTATTGATTGTTTAATTGATTGTTTAGTTGAAAAATTTGTTTTCTTTTTAATTCAATTTCTCTAACTCTTTTTTCATCGATTCCAAAATGATGAGCAATTTCGTGCCAGAGGGTATTTTTGACAATTTCTTTAATTTCCTTTTCCGAACTAATTATTTTCTCAATATTTTTTTGGAAGATTGTTATTTTATCCGGTAAAACTTGACTGTAATTCCATCTTTTTGTTTTAGGAATACCCTCATATAAACCAAAAATTGTTGTATTTTCCTTCAATTTTAATTTTCTTAATTGGTCAGGACTAGGTTTATCTTCAATAACAATTGCCACATTGTCCAATCTCCTCAAAAATTTTTCTGGGATTGATTTAATCCCCTCTCTAACCAATTTTTCAAATTTTTTTCTCTCCATCTTTGGAATAATATTTTCTAACTAATTTAAAATATTTTCCGACTCCCTTAATTTATATCTTTTTTAATTTTTTCAAATTTTTCTTTTTTTGACAAGCAGGGTTTATCAATTTTGGTTCAAGCCGTGTTTCCCACACTTTATCTTTTTCGATAATGTGAATCACCCAAATTTTATTTTTCTCCAATTCTTGAGCAATATAAGCCCGATGACACTTCCAAGGAAGTCTTTCGGCGCAAATTATGACTGTTGGTCTTTCTTGGGCAATTTTAATTAACCTTTTTATCCCTTCTTTGAATTTTTTTGTCTGAACATATTTTTCGTATCCCCTTTTTCGATAACCACCCAAGTTTTCCAAATGATAATACTCAACCCCCTTTTCTTTTAAGAATTTTTCTAAATTTTCTTTTTTAAAATGGGGAAAAAGTCTTGAGGTTGGAAAATGCCTTACATCAACCACCACTTTGGTTTGATAAAAATTCAAAACATCTAAAAACTCCTCTAAGGTCCTATTAGATGTTCCCAAAGTATAAATTCTCATTATTTCTATTCTACTTTAATTCCTTTTAATTTAAAAACATATTACATAAACCTCACACGACCGCTTGCCTTTTATGTAATGGACATTTTTTAAACGGTGTTCTATTCCTAAATCGCGACAAATTTTCTTTTTCAGTATGGCGAGAAACAGTGGATGTTTTTCTCGATAAAAGATTAAAAAAGACCATCCATTTTTCAATAGATGTCTAATTAAATCTTTTCTTCATTTTAAAGAAATATCCTCTTTGGCAAATGGTCTAATTTTGATTTTTTCTCAATTGGTTTTTCAACTTTTTACCTTTTAATTAATTTTCCTTTTAATTTCAATGCTTTAGCTAAAATTGATTTGTTTATTTTTATTGGCCGATTTCGATTGGAGTAGCCTGCTTTATATTCTTTTATCGCTCCTTTTATTTTAACCGTTTTATTTAAATAATAATCTTCAGGGTTTTGAACAAATTTATACAAGTTTAAGCTGAAAATTATACCGGTAAAACAGTGATGGGATAAGGTTTTTCTATAGTATTTGATTTTAGGAGTATTTGATTTTAGGTCGCGATGGGTATCAACGATTTTTCCTTCAATTCTAAATAATTTTAAAATTTTTTACAAAAAAATTAAAAGGGGGTTTTAAACACCATTTTGAGTACCAACAAGTAGAAATTTAAAATTTAAAAATAAATTCGCTCCAAAACCTTGCTTTTAGAAAACTGAAATTTTGATTTAATTTGATTTAAAAAGATTCTTAAGAAATAAGGCATAACTCAAAAAGGCATAACTCAAAAAAGTATGCAAATTAATCCAATAAGTAAAAAATCAAAAAAGTTCCAGTGACAAGAGAAAAGATAAAAAAAATTAACAATAAAATATCAGCGATGATCTTAGTTTTTCCAGAGACCATGGATGTTGCAATATTCACGGGCGCTGACGTTTTTTCCTTTAACTTTGAAAATGGCTTCTGGTTTATCTCCGGGTTTTAAAAATTGGCGACAACTTTTTCCGTCAACAATTAATTCAATCCATTCAATGTAATGAGTTTGTTCCATTGGATGAGGGACAGAGCCTACTTTCACTAAAAAACTATCTTCAATTTTTTCAATGACTGGGACATGTTTTTCTTGGCCTACATCTTGATTTTTATCCACCATCAATTCCATTGGTTTTTCGCAACACACCAATTGTCCACCGCCGACAAATAAAACCTCTACTACATTTCCGCAAATATTGCATTTATAAATTTGTTTTATTTCCATAATAGTTTTACATCAATTTAAAATTATTTAAACCGACCTTTATTTTATATTTTTTATATCCCACCAACTTTTCTCATTCTATTTTTTTCTTGATTCTTTAAGGCATATTTTTATTTTAAATTATCAAATTATCAAAAAAATTTCAAAAAAGTTAAATTTCTTAAAAAATTCTACGAAACCCCGACAACTTCTCCCGTTAAATTCCTACACATTAAAATGCCATGGCAAAATAAGGTGTAGGAAATTGAGTATTGCGCGATGAAATTTAGCTGTTAAAAATTAAATTAATTTTTTCTCTTTAAAACTGAATACCTTATTTTTGGTAATGATCATATGGTCTAAAACATCAATACCCATTATTTTGCCAGCTTCAACTATTCTTTTGGTGATTTCTAAATCGGCTTTTGATGGTTCGGGGTCGCCCGAAGGATGATTGTGGACTAAGATTATTGAAGCAGCATTTTGCTTTAAGGCGTGTTCAAAGATTTCACGGGGATGACAGATATTGGCATCTAAAGTGCCAACAAAAAGATGTTTTTTGAAAACTATCTCGTTTCGAGCATTAAGATAAAGGCAAGCTAAGTGTTCTCGAGTTTTGTCTTTGAGATAGCTAAATTGGGCGATGACATCTTTAACTGATTCGATTTTTGGTATGGTCTCCTCGCCTACTCCCAAAATCCTTTTAACTAATTCCATTGCGGCTAAAACACTACAGGCTTTGGCTGAATTAATTCCTTTGATTTTGATTAAATCTTGATAGGTTAATTTTAAAAATCGCTTTTTAGAGTATTTTCTTAAAATTTGTTTTGCCAATTCCAAAACATTTTTTCTTTCACTGCCAGTTCTCAAAAGAAGAGCTAAAAGTTCTTCATCTTTTAAATTTTGGGGGCCTTTTGAAATTAGTTTTTCTCTAGGCCTTTCGGCTTTAGGGAGATCTTTTATTTTAAATTTATTTTGAGTTAGTTTTTGTAATTTTTCCATTTTATCATTTTGCTATCTCCTCAAGGCAATTTTTTACCATAAAGTCATTATTAGAAATTTTTCTACAAAGTAATTCGTCTTTAGTGGCAATAGCAATTTCTGAATAACAGAAATTTCGATAATTTAATGATTGGATTAATTCGCAAAAAGGATTGTTTTTTAACACCAGGGCCTTATATAGACAATAATCTTTAATCTCTTTAGTTCCAATTTGATTACATTAACTCCAAATTGAGGTGGCGCAAATTGATTTATAATCCAAAATATTATCCCCCGCTGATAAAAAGAAAAAGGAAAACTAAAAGATATTTAATCTCGAGGTTAAGATTTTTATTTAACATTATTCTAATTTAAATTGTTTTTGGAGTTTTATCAAAACTTTTAAATCAAGCTTTTTACAAATTTACAGGCTTTTTCCAAGTCTTTTTCATTTGGATGGTCTTTCCTAAAACCGCCAATAAGTTTTAATATTCCATAATTTTCAAAACCTGGACAATTAAATTCACCCTTGATGGTAAATCCTTTTTGTTTTAGAATGTTTCGCAACTGGTGATGCCAGATTTTTATCCCAATGCCACTAGTAGAGAAAATAAATGCTGCTTTATTTTGGGGAGGTAAATTAGCAATGAAATCAAGTAATGCTTTATGGTGTTTGCCAAAATAAATACCAGAGCCAAAACCAATTAAGTCGTATTCGGCTAAATCCTCAGCTTTGACTTCTTCAACTTTTTTAAGGTCGGCATTAATGGTCCTTGCCATCGCTTTTGCCACTTTTTCAGTATTCATCTGATGGACCGATTTGTAAATGATTAATATCTTCATATTTACCTTTCTAAGTGCTTTATCTAAACTCGAGCAGTTGGGGTAATTTAAACACTTTTTCTTTCTTTTTTAAAATATCATAAAGAGTGTTCTCAAGCTAATAGTTCTTAGCTGCGGGGCTTGGACTCGAACCAAGATTGAGGGCTCCAAAGGCCCCTGTCCTACCATTAGACGACCCCGCAAGATTCGATGATAGCTAATTCTAAAGGTAATTGGGGTATGGGCGAATATTTCATTTTGTTTTGGGTCTCGAGGAAAAGGTTTAAAATATTTCTCAGCTTATCTTCTTTAAAAATTGTTGCCTGGGTCTTTAGTTTTTCCAGTTCTTCTTTGGTGAGACCAGAGATAATTGGATTCTCCCTTCCTCCGCTGATTTTTAGAATGAGAGCCTGCCGGAGATAATTGATAAGGGTGTTAGTAAATTCTTGAAGGTCTAATCCTTGTTCAATGATTTCATTTAAAAAATTGATAGCTGGAAGAGCTTCTTTTTGGCAGAGAAAATCAGTGAATTTCGCTACTATTTTTGTTTCGACCAACCCTAATAGATTTTTAATATCTTCTGTCTTGATTTCACCATTTTTTCCAGCAAAAATCAATATTTGGTCCAATAAACTCTCTCCATCTCTAATCGAGCCTCCCGAATTTAAAGCAATCAACTCCAGGGCTGCTTTTTCAATTTTCACTCCTTCTTTTTTAGTAATGATTTCCAGTCTTTTAATGATTTCAGGCAAAGTTAATTTACGAAAGTCAAATCGCTGACATCTTGAGACAATGGTCGGAATCATTTTATGAATTTCAGTAGTAGCTAAAATAAAAATGGCATAGCTTGGCGGTTCTTCTAGGGTTTTCAAAAGAGCATTAAAGGCTTCTTTCGTCATTTGATGAGCTTCATCAATGATAAAGATTTTATATTTTGATTTCGTCGGGACAAATTTTATGCCATCTCTTAATTCTCTTACTTCATCAATTCCCCGATGAGAAGCGGCATCAATCTCAATTAAATCCATTGACCTCCCTTTCATAATTTCCTGACAAGATTGACAATGATTGCAAGGTTCATATTCTCCCGCTTGGCGGTTTTGACAATTAACCGATTTAGCCAAAAGTCTAGCGACGGTTGTTTTTCCCGAACCCCGTGGTCCGGCGAATAAATAGGCATGGGAAATTAAACTTTGAGAAATGGCATTAGTCAAGGTTTTAATGACATGTTCTTGGCCAATAATTTCGGCAAAGGTCTGAGGCCGATATTTTCGATATAAAACGAGTGACATAAAATTTTTATCTTGATTTTTTGAAAACAAAAAATTTATAGCCAAAAAAATTCCAAAACATCACAATCAAAACAGCTAAAATTTTGACTAAATTTAGCCAGGCGCCAGGAGAGATATTACCAAAAGGAGAAATATAGGTGGCTCCCAAAAAGACAATGCCGGTGTTGATACCTAAGCCAATAGCACTAATTATCAGAAAGGGTAAAAATTCTTTTTTTTTCATTTCTATTTTTCTTTCAAAGGTCCAAAACTTATTCCAAAAATAAGAATTGGTCACAGCCGCTAAAAAAGAGGTGGCGGTAATAGGGATTAAAAAAGGACCTGAGGTTATGCCGGTTAAGCTGGCTAAAAAATTTAAAATACCCAAATCAATAAAAGTATTTAAAATGCCAATTTCAACAAATTTAGCAAATTGGTATAAAAAAGGAAAAATTTTCTGGAAAAGTTTCCCTCCTATTATCCCGAAAATGAAAAATAAGGGCACAATGATTGGCAGATAAACAGCAAAATTTTGAAGTTGGACAAATTTTTGCGCTTCGACAATTAAAGGATTTTTAATGACAAAAATTATAAACCAACTCGTAATTTCGCCAGCAACTATGCTCAAAATTATATCTTTTTTAAAAGAAGAAGTCATTTATTTTTTCTAAAAATTTTAACCATTAAATAAATAAAACCCAATAAAAAGAAGATTAAAAATAGGGTTGGCCAACCAAAATATTTTTCAATGGCAATTCCTAGTTGAGTGGCAATTAAAACTATTGCTCCGGCTATCATCACTCCCAGGGCAATTAAAGGAAAAGCGACTTTAAAAGGGATTCCAAACAAAAAGGCAATCAAAGAACCTGTCCAACCACCGGTAAAAGGAAAAGGAATGGCAACAAAAGAAACTAAAGCTAAGCTCCCATATTTTTTCACTTGATGACTATATTTTTTTCTTGTTCTCTCAAAAAGCCAAGAAAAAAACTGCTGAAAGATTTTAGAACTTTTAGAAAGCCAACTGGAAATTGGGTCTAAAAATCGGAGAAGAAAGATTACGGGAACGAGATTGCCAATCACCGAAATAAAATAACTCGAAAACCAGTTCAAATTATAAGCAGCCAAGGCTAAAGGAATGGAAACTCGAAGCTCTCCGAGCGGTATCATTGCCAATAAAAATGTTTGCCATTCTGAACTCATATGGTTTTCATTTTATCATAAACTTCTCAAGTAGTCAAAAATCTGTTAAAATAAGTTAATATGCTTAAACTCTACAATAGTTTATCAAGAAAAAAGGAAGCCTTTAAACCTATCAAAAATAAAATAGTGGGTGTTTATACTTGTGGACCAACGGTCTATTCTTATGCCCATATTGGCAATTTACGAACTTATATTTTTGAAGATATTCTGAAAAGGGTTTTGGAATTCAATAAATATAAAGTTAAACATGTGATGAATATTACTGATGTTGGACATTTAGTTTCTAATGCCGACAGTGGTGCCGACAAAGTTGAGTTGGCAGCTCAAAAAGAAAAAAAAACTGTTTGGGAGGTTGCCTGTTTTTACGAAAAAGCTTTTAAAAAGGATTTAAAATTATTAAACATTAAAGAACCGAATGTTTGGGTAAGAGCGACTGAAACGATTGCCGAACAAATTCGTTTAATAAAAGTTTTAGAGAAAAAAGGGTTTACTTATCAAATTTCAGATGGAATCTATTTTGACTCTTCAAAATTAAAAAATTATGGCAGACTATGGCCAAAAAAGATAAAAATCAAAGCCGGAGCCAGAATTGAAATGGTTCCGGGCAAAAAAAATCCAACTGACTTTGCCCTCTGGAAATTTACTCCTCCCGGAGTAAAAAGACAAATGGAATGGGATTCTCCTTGGGGACGACGGGGTTTTCCTGGCTGGCATACCGAATGCGTTGTTATGTCAAAAAAATTTTTGGCAATCCCCTTTGACATCCATTGTGGCGGAATAGACCACATTTTAATTCACCATACCAATGAAATCGCTCAAGCCGAAGCTGCTTATGGAAAAATTTTAGCCAACTTTTGGCTCCACTCGGAATTTTTAATAATCAATCAAGGAAAAATGGGTAAATCTGAAGGTAACATTATTCTTTTAAAAGATCTTATTAAAAAAAATTTCTCTCCCCTTGCTTTCCGCTATCTTTGTTTGGGAACCCACTATCGATCAAAACTTAATTTTTCCTGGACGGCTTTAAAATCGGCTCAAAATGCTCTCGAAAGTCTTTATGAAAAAATAAGAGCATTAAGAGAAAAAAGAGTTTTGACTACTTTGAATTTAGAAAAAAACATTTATTTTCAAAATTTTCTTGAATCAGTTAATGATGATTTAAATCTTCCCCAAGCCTTAGCTTTAATGTGGAAAATGATAAAATCTGTCGAGATTTCCGAAGAGGAAAAATATCAATTGCTTTTAGAATTTGATAAGGTTTTTGGTTTAGGTTTTGCCCAATTGAAAAGAATAAGAATTCCTCGGGAAATTAAAAAATTAGTCGAAATGAGAGAAAAATATCGAAAAAAGAAAGATTGGAAGAAAGCTGATGAGATCAGAGACAAAATAACAAAAATGGGTTTTTGGATAGAAGATACTAAAACCGGCCCACAAATAAAGAAAATTTAAATTTTAACCTTTTTTCTTTATTTTCCGGCAAACTTCATAAAAGCTAGGGCTTGACTAGCAATTTTTGACCAGGAATATTTTTTGGCTTTTTGAAGCCCCCACCTAACCAATTTCTTCTCTTAATTGATGAAAACTTGTCAATAAAATTTGCCTTTGATATATTATAATTAATGACCAATCACTCTTCAAATTTGGGATTACCAGAAAAACTCCCTCCCCAATCTATTGAAGCCGAACGATCTCTCATCGGGTGTTTAATGATGGATCGTGATGCTATCTTTAAAGTTGCTGATTTTCTAACGCCTCAAGATTTTTATAAAAAATCTCATCAAGAAATTTTTGCTGTTTGTCTGGAGCTTTTTCAAAAAGGAGAGCCGATTGACCTTCTTTCTGTTTCAAATCGATTAAGAGAAAAAAATCTTTTGGAAGAGGTTGGCGGGAATAGTTATTTAACCGAATTGATTAATTCTGTGCCCACTCCTGTTCATGCTTTTAGTTATGGAAAAATTGTCCACAAAAAAAGAATCTTAAGAGATTTAATTTCTGTTTCTCAAGAAATTGGCTTAATGGCTTATAACGAAACCGAGGATACAGATGTTATTTTAGATAAAGCTGAAAGAAGTATTTTTAGTGTTGCTCAGCGAAACCTTACTCAAAATTTTGTTCCTATAAAAGCAACTTTGGCCGAAGCTTTTGAAAGAATTGATCAGCTTTCTAAACATGAAGCTGGTCTTCGGGGACTGCCGACTGGTTTTGTTGATTTGGATAATATTTTGGCCGGTTTTCAAAAATCTGATTTAATAATTTTAGCCGCCCGTCCCTCCCTGGGAAAAAGTGCTTTAGCTTTAAATTTTGCCGTCAATATTGCCACCTCTCAACAAGTTCCAGTTGGAATATTCTCCTTGGAAATGTCAAAGGATCAATTGGTTGATCGATTAATTTCTTCGATTTCCGGAGTCGATTTATGGAGATTAAGAACTGGCAGATTGTCTACTCAAGGAGAAGAAAATGATTTTGCCAAAATTCAAGAAACCCTGGGAATTCTTTCAGAAGCCCCTATCTATATCGATGATGCGGCGTCGCCGACGGTTTTACAAATGAAAGCAATGGCTCGAAGATTACAGGCAGAAAAAGGTTTGGGCTTGATAATTATTGATTATCTCCAATTAATGGAACCTTTAAATCCCAATGCCAGTCCGGTCCAACAAGTTTCTGAAAACTCCCGAGCTCTCAAGGCCTTGGCTCGGGAACTTAATGTTCCGGTTTTGGTGATTTCTCAACTATCACGAGCAGTTGAGCAAAGATCTCCCCAAATTCCAAGATTAGCTGATTTAAGACAATCAGGAACCATTGAGCAAGATGCCGACGTGGTTTTGTTTATTTACCGAGAAGATAGATATAATCCTGAGAGCTCCAGAAAGAATATTGCCGATCTCCTTATCGCCAAACACCGAAATGGGCCGGTGGGAAGGGTTGAGCTTTATTTTGATGAAAGAACGGTAACATTTAAAAATTTGGAAAAAGGAGTGGGGTTTGAAGAGTAATTAAATGAATTTTTTAGACAATTTAAAGTGTATCCGCCTACCATTCAAAAATTAATTAATCTGTTTTCTAAGTTTCCAACGGTTGGTCCCAGAACGGCCGCCCGGTTTGTTTTTTATTTGCTTGGTAAACCAAAGGAAGAAATTGAAGAATTAATAAATTCAATCGCTGATTTGAAAAAAAAGGTGAAAACTTGCCCCCTTTGCTTTAATTATTTTGAAGAAGAAAACAAAGTCTGCCAGATTTGTTCTAATTCGGCCAGAGATAAAAGTTTGCTTTGTGTCATTGCCAATGAAACCGATTTGCAGGCAATTGAAAAAACTAAAAAATATCAAGGACTTTATTTTATTTTGGGCGGAACAATCTCTTCTTTAAAAAAAACTGATATTGAAAAATTAAGAATTAAAGAATTAGAAAAAAGAGTAAAAAATGATCGGGCGCTTAAAGAGATTATCGTCGCTTTTAATCAGACAACTGAAGGTGAAGCTACCGTCTTATATTTAAAAAGGAGCCTATCTCCTTTTGGAAAAAAAATTACTCGTCTTGGCCGGGGTTTACCAGTAGGAGGAGAATTAGAGTATGCTGATGAAGAAACATTATCTTCGGCATTAGAAGGTAGAAAATAATAATCAATCTATAAGTATCAATAAGTATCCACAAGTATCAATAAGTATCAAAGTAGATACTAATAGAGACTCATCGATATTCGTAGATACTTATTGGGCTATGATTTTAGTAATTTCAACTTCAGTATAGGGCTGTCTATGACCCTTTTTTACTTTATAGCGGGTTTTAGGTTTGTATTTAAAAACAATTACCTTTTTTCCTCGACTATCTGAAATAACTTTTCCAATAACTTTTGCGCCGGCAACCAGGGGCGTTCCTATCTCTAATTTTTTATTTTTTTCCAATAACAAAACATCATTGAAGGTTATTTCGCTACCTTCTTTTTTTTCTATTTTTTCAACTTTAATTTTTTCTCCCGGAGAAACTATATATTGTTTATTTCCTATTTTAATAACTGCTAACATATTTATTCTTCTAATTTTGGTTTTTCTTCAGTTTCTAATAAATCGAGATCGTTAATGCTTCCTGATAATTTTGAATATCTATTGGTTACTCTTTCTGAAGCTTTTTTGGCATTATCAATATGGCTTGTTAAAACCAAAAGTTCTTCGCCAAATTTCATTGATTCTTGTTTGATTGCTTTTAATCTTTCCAAAATTTTTCTTGAGGCTTCCTCAATCTTTGCTCCTTCTAATCCCATCAGAATAATTTTTAGAAAGTAATAAAAAGTATTCGGAGAAACAAAAATCACTTTTTTCCTCTGAGCATATTCTAACAATTCAGCTTGATTTAAGGCTATTTCCGAAAAAACCGATTCAGCTGGAATATACATTATAGCATAATCTAAGGTCCCTTCTTGGGGTAAAATATATTTTCGTGAAATATTATCAACATGTTTTTTAATATCCCGATTGAATTCCCTAAAGAAAATTTCTTTTTCTTCATCTTTAGCTTTTATATATTTCTGAAAGCTTTCCATGGGGAATTTAGAATCTATTGGGATAAAGCCTTGTTTGGTTTTAATAATAGCATCTACTGTTTCCCCGCCTCGAAATTGATATTGAACTTGAAAATTATTCTGAGGTAAAACTTGGGCTAATAAATCTTTTAGCACCTGCTCTCCCACTCCGCCTCTTAATTTTGGCGACTTTAAGAAATCCTGAAAATCCCTTAAAGTGTGGCCAATTTCCTGGATTCGGCCTAATTCTTTTGCTAGTTGAGAAAAACCGTCGCCAAAACTTTTCTTTAAAACCTCAATATCTTGCTTTAAAAAACTCAAAGTCAAGCCTTCCTCTCTTTTTTCTCTTAATTCCTTTCTAATAAAATAAATCGACGTCGCTACTCCTCCAGTGACAATCAAAAATATTATTAAAATTAAAAGGAAATCAGCCACTAAATAATTTTAGCACTATTTTGCCAAAATTTCAACTAGGACGAAAGTAATATAAATTGTTAACAAAAAGAAGGCTTCTCTTTTGGTGATTTTACGGTCAGTGCGGACAAAAAAGAAAAAGAAGAGAGCAGAAATTATCATAAATAACCGAGCAATGGCAATCGAGGAAATGTCGGAAATTTGGATAGGACAAATTAAAGCCACTATTCCTAAAACCAGAGTGGCGGGAAAAACAACCGCCCCCATTAAATCTCCTAAAATCATCCAGGTTTCACCTTTTCTAGCTGAAGCAATGGCAAAATATGTTTCCGGCAAGGCATTTCCTAAACTAACGATTAAAATTCCAACTAAAGCTAGTGGGAAATTAAGACTTTCAGCAAAAAAGCGAGCTGATCGAACGATTCCTTCGGCAGCAAACAAAAGCAAAATTAGTCCTAAAATTACTTTTCCTAAGTCTTTAAAAAAAAGTTTAAACTCCTTTAAAATTGGCTCTTTAATATTGTCATAAATTCGGGTAAACCTTTCTTTTTTAGAAAAAAGCCAAAGCATATAAAGCCCAAAACACAAAATCAAAATTATTCCATCTCCCCGAGTCAAAATACCATCTAAAATTAAAAGTAGGGGTAAAACGGCAATAATGATTGTAAAAATTGAAGTGACCTGAACGGTTCGGCTTGCGGCCGGCAATCCTTTGGCAATTAGGGCGGCTATTGCCACTGCTAACGTTAAATCAACCACATTTCCTCCAACCACTTCGCCAAAAGAAAGTTCGGGAATTTTATGAAGAGCTGAAGAAATTCCAACAAAAAGATTGGGAAAAGAAGCAGCAAAAGCCATAACTAAAAAGGCAACTACAAATTCTCGCCAGCCCAAAAACTTGGCTAACCTCATTAAACCACTGATAACCCACTCTCCCGAAAAATAAAGTATAATACAAGAAATTATAAAAATAAAAATATAAAACCAGGTCATTATCTAAAAAAATAGATTATCTCATAAACGATTCCTAAAAAAAGAATTAAAAATAAAGGATAAATTAAAAATCTTTTTGGGTTAATTTTTCGGTACATTAATAAAATCAAGATTCCGTCAATTCCCAACATGACTGCACCAACAAAAGAGATGACCGGAATTAATTGATTTATTCCAATTAAAAATAAAATTAAAGGAATAAAGCAGGTAATCGCCCAGGCTAAATTTTTTTCTATTTTTAAATCATACCAGAAAACTTTCTTTAGGGTTAATCCCAGGGTGAGAAAAGAAGTAAAGGTAGTGAGGAGCCCAAAGAGAAGAGCCAAAGAAACAATTCCATCACCCAAAACCTGCCTTAATCCGGGCAAAGCGGTTTCGCTAGTTTGAGACCCGGAAATTCCTAAAACTAAATAAATAAAAAAGAGGTAGACAAGGGCCGGAATTAAAATAGCAATGGGAATAATTTTTAAAAGCTTTTTTTTCTCTTTTTCTAGCATCTCTTCTGCTTCCGGAATTAAAGCCGCTCCCCACAAAGAAAAAAGGATTACTCCATAAGGTAAAAATAAATCTGACCATTGGCCCTTGGTTATTGACCAATTGCCAATAAACAAATTTTCAATATTGATAAAAGAAACTCCGCGGAAAAATATGGCAATCAAAATAACAAAAAAAGAAATTAGGCCCCAAAATTCTATTTTGGCAATGGCTTTAATTCCAAAGAAAATTAAAATAGCGCCGGCGAAAAAATAAATTAATGTCCAGATTAAATTCCCCCCACCTAAAATTGGCGAAAGTAATTCGGTTAAAAACTCACCACCAACAATTAAATAAGCTAAAATGGCACCAAAGGTCCCTAAAATTGTTGAAATAAAAGCTATCTTCTCACCAAAATTTCCAAGATGAAACTTGGCAAATCCAGGCAGTCTTTTAAAATCCGGGGTCTTCAAAGCTAGTTCCCCAAAAAATAAATGAATCAAAATTGTCATGGTTCCCAAAATTAAAAAATAACCTAATATTACCCAAAATCCAACTTTAAGAGTAACATAAGGTAAAGCAAAAAGTCCGACACCGATAATGGTGCCAGAAAGAATAGCTATGGTATAAATAATTTTCATTTTTTAATTTCTAAACTCTTTAGAAAAGCTCAATCTTGAACTTGAAAAAGATATAACTAACACAAAAATTATTTTTTCATTCTTTCGCTCGGTTATATTTTCTTATGTAATACCATTTAGTGGCTTCAATTAAAATTATATTTACCAAAGCGAAACCAATAAGGATTAGCCATTCAAAAAAACCAAAAGGAACAGTCCTTAAAAGAGTTTGGAAGAAAGGAAGGTAAATAGCTACCAATAACAAGGAAAATCCTATTAAAGCAGCCAAGTTTACATAAAAATTAGAAAAAGGATTATATTGCCAGATATTTCTTTTCAGGTTTCGGAAAGAAAAGATAAAAAAGAAAGAATCAACTGCCAAACCGGCAAACATAACGGTGCGAATTTGATCTATTTTGGCCAGGCCATAATGGGGATGGTTTAAAAACCAGAGAAAAATTCCAAAAAGCAAAAAGTTCGTCAATATGCCCACACCAAAAATTAGCGTTTTCATTTGTTTTGTCAAAAGTGGTAAGTTAGGAGATTCTGGTTTCCTTAACATAATGTCTTTTTCTGGAGGTTCAAAAGTCAAAGCCATGGCCGGTGGTGCGCTTTCAATTAAATTCTTCCATAAAATTTGACCAGCTAAAACCGGCAATGGTAGACGAAAAATAACAGTCAAACCTATTAGCATCACCTCAGTAAAACCACCAGTTAATAAATAAGTAATAATTTTGCGGACGTTATCAATAATTCTTCGACCTTCTCTGACTGCCGAGACAATAACAGTGAAATTATCATCTAAAAGAATTAAATCAGAGGCAGCTTTGGCCACTTCGGTGCCAGAACCCAAAGCTATTCCGATGTTTGCTTTCCTTAAAGCCGGAGCATCGTTCACCCCGTCTCCAGTCATGGCTACCACTTCCCCCTTTTCTTGCCAAAATTCAACAATCTTTATTTTATGTCGGGGTTCAACTCGAGTATAAATTTCAATTTTTGGCAATTTTTCTTTAAATTCTTCATTACTCATTCGATCTAAATCTTCACCTTCTAAAATATTTTCCAAACTCGCAGACAAACCAATTTTCTCGGCGACTGCTTTAGCTGTCAATTTATGATCACCAGTAACAATAATCGGTTTCATCCCGGCTTGAAGGCAAGTTCTTATCGCTTCCCTTGTCTCTTTTCTTAAGGGATCATGAAGAGCGATTAGTCCAACAAAAGTTAAATTTTTGCATAAATCATCTAATTTTTGAAATTTCTCCTTTGAAGGAATTTTTCGGTAGGCAGCAGCTAAAATTCTTTCTCCTTTTTTAGCCAATTCTTCCACTTTTTCTTTCATTCTTTTTACCTTTTCTTGAGAAAAAACTTCTGACTGGCCGTCAATATCAAAAAAATTTGACTTCTCTAAAATAATTTCTGGTGCTCCCAAAACATATAAAACATTTTCCTCCTCGTTTAATTTATGGAGAGTAGCTGAATATTTATAGACCGGGTCAAAAGGTAATTCTCCAATTTTAGGTTCTTTTTTTTCCAATTCTCTTTTATCTAAGCCAGCTTGAAAACCAGCGATTAAAAGGGCTTTCTCGGTTGGTCGGCCACGAACAATCCATTTTTCTAAAATTTCTTCGGGATTTTCTATAAAAGCCTCGTTACAAAGAGTAGCAATTTTCAAAGCGGTGAGATGAGAACCTTGGTCATTTTTATCAATAGTTTGGGAATATCTTCTCTCATCGGACAACAATTCTTTTCTTCCAGTATAAATCCCTGCCACCTCCATTTTAGCTTCAGTTAAAGTGCCGGTTTTGTCAGTACAGATAATCGAGGTACTTCCCAAAGTTTCAGCCGCTATCATCTGCCTGACTAAACCTTTTCTTTTTAAAATGGTCTGCATGCCAAAAGCAAAAGTAACAGTCACCGCTGCTGGCAGGCCTTCCGGAATAGCGGCCACGGCGGTAGCAATTGCCGTAATCAACATTTCTCTCGTTTCTTGGCCGAAGACTATTCCAAAAATAAAAATTAAAAAAGATAAAAATAAAATAATCAAGCTTAAAAGCTTGCCAAAATCACTTACTTTTTTTTGATAAGGAGTTTTCTCTTCTTTAATTTCTTTAACCAAGAAGGCAATTTTGCCAATTTCTGTCTTTTCTCCAGTGTCTGTTACCACTGCTTTAGCCCGACCATCTTCAACAATCGTCCCCATATAAACCATGTTATCTCGGTCAGCCAAAGGAATATCCGCTGGCAAAATCTCTGTCTTTTTCTCAGCGGCAATCCATTCTCCGGTTAAAGCCGACTCATTAATCTTTAAATTATGAACCTCAAATAATCTGCCATCAGCTGGCACCTTGTCACCAGGGCGCAAAATAAAGATGTCGCCCGGCACCAATTCTTCCTGATCCAACTCTTTTTCGTGTCCGTTTCTAACTACTCGCGCCCCTACTTTAACTATTTTTTTGAGTGTCTGAAGGATTTTTAGAGTTTTAAATTCTTGAAAAAAGCCAATCAAAGTATTCAAAATAACCACGCTAAAAATGATAATCGTATCGGAATAACTTTCTAAAGCTAAAGTGATAATGCCAGCTACCAAGAGAATATAAATTAAAGGATTTTTTAATTGGTCAAGAAAAATTTTTAATAATTGTCCCGTCTTTTCTTCTGGTAATTTATTTAGACCAAATTTTTCTTGGCGAGATTTCGCTTCTTTTTCTGATAAACCATCTTTAAGGTTAGTTTCCAATATTTTAGTTACTTCTTCAACATTTAAATTGTGCCAAAGTTTTTCTGGCATATTAATAAATTAATCGGGGAATCTAGTCCAAATTTATTCTAATAAAAAAAGATTAATTTGACAGTAAATTTCTTGGGATCAATAGCATCCAATTGAATTTTAGGTTTGGTGGCCCCATCGGGAGTCGAACCCGAGTTCCATGGCTGAGAACCATGTGTCCTTAGCCACTAGACGATAGGGCCTTAACTAAAATTTATCACAAAATTTAGATGTAGGCAAATAATTTTTTTAAAACTCTTTCTGGGCTTTGATTTCTTCTACAATTTTCGCCATCCTCATCTCTTTTGAACCATCGACCAAAATTAAATCGCCTTCTTTTATTTCATCTTGCAATTTCAATTTTCCTTCTTTAATTGTTTCAAATTGAAAAATTTTTTCAACAGCCATCCCTTTTTGGAGTGCTCCCTGGACGATGAATTTAGCCCTTGAACCAAAAGTAAAAAGTAAATCAGCATTTTTGGCTACCCTCTCGCCTATTGTCTCATGGGCTTCAATGGTATATTTGCCAGTTCCAATTACATCTCCCAAAACTGCAATTTTTCTCTTAAACCCTTGAATTTTACCCAAAATTTCAACCGCTTCAATCATAGAAAAAACAGTGGCTGACTCTGAATCATCTAAGATTGAAGAACGTTTAATTCCTTCAATTAGTCGCATTTTGCCCGGCAAAGAAAAATAATTTTTCAGGGCTTGGGAAATTTCAACTAAATTTAAACCAAAAATTGTTCCCACGGCAATAGAAGCTAAAGCGGCATAAATTTGTTCTTTGCCAAATAATTTTTCCAGCCAAATTGGAACGACATTACCTTTATAATTTATTTTAAAATTAGTTCCGGTGTTTAATTTGATGTCAGTCGCCCTAAAGTCAGCTCCCTCTTGAAAGCCAAAAGTTAATTCTTTTAAATTTGTTTCCGCCTTAATTTCCCTGACCGTTTCGTCATCAAAATTTAAAATGAGATGGCTAAAAGGAGGCAAAATTTTTGCCATTTTTCTAACTTCAATTGTCTCTTCCAGTTCGCCGGCAAAAAAATCTTTATCAAAAGGAATCTCTCCAATATGGCTGATGATCAAAACTGGAAGTGAACAGTTCTTAATCAAAAAATTAAATTGATTTATTTCCTTTGGGCTTCTAAAGTCAGTGTTGAAGATTAAAATCTCTTTACCAATCTTAAAGTGATTCTTTAAAACCTGAAAAATAGCTTCTTTAGCCAAATCTCGACCCTTGCCCACGATAATGATAACCTTGGGTTTATTTAATAGAAATTTTATTTTTTCAAAAATGTTCATCTTAATATCTTTTCCCTTAGTTATTCGTTGCTAATTTCATAGTCGGGAGGAATTTGATAATAGCTGATAAGATATTCTATTAATTCCTTGGCAATTAAAGTGGTTGAGGCGCCAGCCACTTTGGCCCTGGGATTGTCTAACTTTACCAAAAGCAAAAATTGTGGATTAAAGGCCGGGAACCAACCAATAAAGCTCTGCCAGGTTTTTTCTGAATAGCCGGATTTTTGAATACCAAAACTTGAAAATGGCATTTGAGAGGTGCCGGTTTTTCCGGCAATAAAATATCCCGGAACTCTGGCTCGTTTTCCATAACCATTTTCCACTACACTAACTAACATCTTAGTTAATTTTGAAACGGTTTCCTTTGAAATAATTTCTGATGGAGCTTCCTCCTTTTCTCTCATTAAAACTAAATGTGGTCTAATTAGTTTTCCTCCATTAGTAATGGCAGAAATCGCCCTGACGGTTTGCAGGGGCGTTATCTCAATGCCTTGACCAAAAGAGGCGGTGGCAAAATTTATTTCATATCCATTTTTGAATTCCCTATTTTCAGAATAAATTTCCGGTAAATCAATTCCGGTTTTTTCAAAAATTCCAAATTTTTCAAGATATTTTAGAAAAAGTAGATGGCCTAATTGCTTTTCGGCAAAAATAGCTCCGGTGTTGATTGACCATTCCAAAACTTCGGTCATTGTTCTTTTGCCCCAGACTTTATTTTCGTAATTATAAATCTTCCAACCGCCAATTTTGACAATCCCTTCATCAATATAAGTTGTTTCTGGTTCAATTTTTTTTTCTTCCAAAGCGGCGGCTATGGTAATAGGCTTAAAAATAGAACCTGGCTCAAATAATTTTTGGGTGGCTCCATTTTTAAAAATTTCAAAATCTTTTTCCTTTTGATATTCATTTGGATTAAAGCTTGGAAAGTCAGCCAAAGCTAATACTTCTCCAGAATTAGGATCAATAACAACTATCTGTCCCGCCTCAATGGCTAAGTTTTCTTTCGCCTTTTCTAATAATTTTTCAGCTTTAAACTGGAGGTTATAATCTAAGGTCAAGTAAATGCTTTGACCCGATTCTAAAATTTCATTATAATACTCTTCTAAGCCATATTGTCCTTTTCCATCAGAATTTACGAAACCAATTACTTTGGAAGCCAACTTTTCCTGGGGATAATATCTAGTTCTCTCTTCTTCAATAAAAACGCCGTCTAAGTTTATTTTTTTTAATGCCTCAACTTCTTGTTGATTTAATTTTCTCTTAATAACCAAATATGGGCTTTCGCTTTTTAATTTTTCGGAAATAAAATTTTCGTCTAAATTTAAAATTTGACTCAAAATTTTTGAGGCCTCATCAATATTTTTGATTTTTTTAGAGTTTACTCTTAAAAAAGGCAAACTAACATTGACGGCCAATTTTTCCCCATTTCGAAAAAAAACCTCTCCCCTTTCCACCAGCTCTTTGTTAAAAGAATTATGAAGGCCCTGAGATAAAGCTTTGTAAAAATCCCCTTTTAAAATTTGGAGATAAATTAAACGAGCAATAATAACCGTTGAAAACAAAAATATCAACAAGTAAATTAGAATTATCCTTAAATTTTTCATTTGATGGCAGCAAAACTATCTTCAAAAATTTTAATATATTTTATTTGATTTGGATTTACTTTGACAAAAAACTCTTTTTGGAAATGATTTTCAATATTAGAAAGGGAACCTAATTTAGCAAAATCAATTTCCAAAATCTCTTTTTCTTTTGAAAGATCAACAATTTTTTCCTCGTATTCTCTTTGAAGATATAATTCTCTCGTTAAAAATCCGACTTGAAAAATATAGAAACAAAAAAGGAAAAAAGCAAAAAAAAGATTAAAAATTAAAAGTTTTTTTAAACCGATTTTAGGAAATCTTGGTAAAACTAATATCTTTTGGGAAATGATATAGCTTCTCATATTTTTTGAGCTACCCGCAATTTAGCTGATCTTGAGCGGGGATTAATTTTTATTTCTTCAAAGGTTGGTCTAATAGGATTTTTATTTAAAATAATCAAATTTTTTTTACTTTTTTTTCTAAAAAAATTTTTAACGATTCTGTCTTCCAAAGAATGAAAAGAAATTACAACCATCCTTCCCCCTTTTTTCAAAATCTCTAAGGCTTGAGGCAAAGCCATTTCCAAATTATTTAATTCGTCGTTAATAGCAATTCTTAAGGCTTGAAAGGTTCTAGTGGCAGGATGAATTTTTCTTCTCTGATACCAAGGCGGAGTAGCTTGCTTTATAATTTCTACTAATTGGAAAGTTGTTTTAATTGTTTTTGATTTTCTTTCTTCTATAATTTTTTTGGCAATCTGCTTGGCAAATCTTTCTTGACCAAATTCTTTCAAAATTTTTTCTATTTCTTTTTCCGGCCATTCATTAACAATTTTTTCCGCCGTCAATCCTTCTTCAACAGAAATTCCACTACTATCTCGTGATATACTTTCTCCATGATTCCGGTTGTATCTCATTACAAGGGGTTCATTTCTCAAGAAAGAAAATCCTCTTTTGCTTTCTTCTAAGTGCCAGCTAGAAAGACCAAGATCAAAGAGTATTCCCGATACCTGCCAGAATCTTTCTCTCTCAGTAATTGCTTTTAAATTGGCAAAGTTATCCCAAACAAGAATTACTCTTTCTTTAAAGTTTTTTATTTTTAATTTACAGTTTTCAATTTGTTTTAAATCCCATTCAATCCCCAAGACCTTTCCTTTGGGCCCATTTCTCTCTAGAATCGCTAGGGTATGACCTCCTTCACCGATTGTACAATCAATAAAATTTTCATTTGGCTTTGGGTTTAGATATTTTAAAACTTCTTTTTGAAGAACTGGTATGTGCATTTTAAACTCCTAATTCTTTTAATCTTTCGGCAATATCCCCAACCTCCTTTTCGGTTTTTTGTTTATATTCTTTCCATTTTTTCTCGTCCCAAATTTCAATACGGTTAAAAACGCCGGCAATAACAACCTTCTTTTTTAAAAATGCATAGGACTTTAAATAATCCGGAACTAAAATTCTTCCTAAATTATCAAAACTTACTTCCATTGCTCCGGTTAACATTAACCTGGCAAATCCTCGAGCATCTGATTGGGATAAAGGAAGTTGGCTTAATCTTTTAGCCAAATCTTTCCATTCCCGGGCAGGATATAAAAATAAACACTGATCAAGACCGCGAGTAATAACTGCTTTTTTCCCTAAAAGCCTTCTGAACTTTGGCGGTATGGCCAATCTTTTTTTCTCATCTATTGAATAAGTGTATTCACCAATAAACATATTTTTCCACAAAAAACATATGTTATCCCATAGTTTTCCACAATTCCCCACCTATATTCACTTTACCTCACCTTTAATATCTCCGTCAACACTTAAACTTTTTTCTCAAAATAAATGTAAATTTCTCCTTTTTCCACAGAAAATTCACAATTTAATAAAAAAATCTCCTTTTTCAGGAGAGAAAATTTTAAGAAATTATTTTTTTAATGATTCCCTTTAAATCCCTAGTCCCTCTCTAATCTCTTGCAAATTTTTGCCATGGCAATTTAATATAGGAGATTTAATTTACAATTGCGAGATGCTTTGCTGAAATTTTTTGATAAAATTCCATCTGGTTATATTTTTACGACTTTAAAATTTTCTGGATCAATGCTTATTCTTTCTCCTCTTTTAATATTTCCTCTTAAAAGAGCCTCGGCTAAAGTATTGCCAATTTTATCTTGAATTATTCTTTGCATTTGTCGGCCACCAAATTCCGGATTATAGGAAAGTTCAACAATCTTTTCTTTTAGGGATTTTTCAATAATAAAATCAATTTCTTTTTCTTTAAGTCGTTTTTTGATTTTTTTGAGTAACAACTCGGCAATGCTCAAAAGATTTTCTTTTGAAAGCGGTCGATACAAAACCACGGCATCAAACCGATTTAATAATTCTGGTCTAAAAACTCCCTTTTCAACCAGAAAATTAATTAACTCCTCTTTAACCTTTGACCAGTCTCGATTTTCTTTAACTGCCTTAAAAATCAACTGATAGCCAGCATTAGAAGTGGCAATGATAATAGTATTTTTAAAATCAACTTTTCTTCCTAGGCCATCAGTCAAATGTCCTTCATCAAGAACCTGGAGAAAAAGATTTAAGATGTTTGAATGAGCTTTTTCAAATTCATCTAATAAAACCAAAGAAAATGGATTTTCCCTTACCGGTGTAGTTAATAATCCTTCTTCACCCGGTGAACCGAGAAGCCTAGAAATGTCTTCGATATTTTGAAATTCTGACATATCTAACCTAATCATTCGTTTTTCAGAGCCAAAATAAATTTCGGCCAAAGCCTTTGAGGTCTCAGTTTTTCCCACCCCAGTTGGACCAAGAAAAAGAAAACTACCAATGGGACCTTTTCTAATACTCACTTCTGCCCTCGCTCTTCTTAAGGCGGCTGAAACTTCTTTCACTGCTTCTTCCTGATCAATAATTCTTTGGTGAATTAAATTTTCCAGATTGAGCAAAACTTCTTTCTCGCCAGCCTCGATTTCTCCCACCGGAACTTGAGTCCTTTCGGTTACAATTTTAGCCACATGTTTTGGCAAAAGAATTTTTTCTTTAGTCTGAGCTAAATGGACCATCGTTTCTTCTAATAAATCCAATGCTTTTTCCGGAAAAGGAATAGCTGGAATATATTTTTCACAAAAATTGATGACGTCGCGAAGTGCAGGATAGGAAATCAGTCTTTTGTATCTTACTTCCAGTTTTAACGCCAACCTCTCCAAAAGCATAAGAGTTTCCTGACGAGAAATTTCGGAAACTTCCACTTTCTCGAAAAAAGACAAAAGGGAAGGGTTTTGTTCGATATTACGGTGAAGGCCCTCAAAGGTAGTAATGCCAATCACTTGAAAGAGAGGAGAAGAAATATAAGGAGTTAAAACTCCGGAAATATCAATAGTGCCTGGTCTTGCCATTTTCCCTCCACCAACAAAGTTGTGAAATTCATCAATAACCAAAATTACATTCCCAGCTGAGACAACTTCGCTAAATATCTTGTCAAGAGTGCTTTCAACTGCCTCTAAACTTTCTAATTGAGATAAAAGAGATTGTAAATTCAACTGGACCACTCTTTTATAATTTACCTCGGGCAGGCTTTCTCCTAAAATACTTTTTTTAGCTAAAGCATAGACCATGCTTTTTCTTCCACTCCCTGCCTCACCAACAATCAAGGGATCGTTGCAAGCTTCTTTTCGTGACAAAATTCTTTCCATTGTCTCAATCTCTTTTTGATGACCAATTACCTCTGGAAAGCCCACTCTTTGAACCTCTTTTGATAAATCAATTGAGAATTTATCTAAAGTAATGGTGTAACCAGCTGTCCATTCTTTTCCCAGTGAACCTTTTCTAAGCAAATTTTTCCATTCCCACCATTTTTTTCTTTCTTCTTCCTCCTTTTCTAAACTTTCTAACCACCAGACCAAATTTTCAATATCTTCAAATTTAAGACCAGAATCAATCAAAATTTTTTTAAAGACCAAATCATGTTTAGCCAAAACTAAAAGAAGATCTCCAATTTCTATTTTTGGATGTCCCCTTTCGTCAGCAATTTTTAGAGACTCCAAAATAATGACCGGAAAGTCCTCTGAGAATTTTTTTTCTGATTTTTCTTTAATCCTAAAATGAGCTTCTAATATCCGCCTCATTTCTTTCAAATCTAAAAGACATCTCATAAAAACAAAATTTAATTTTGAACCAAAAACTAAGAGAAAATAAAACAAAATTGAAGAATCAAGGGCTATCCTTTTTGCTCTAGCAAATTTTTCTGAGTGAAAAACGACTTTGGCAGTTTCAAAACTGAGAAGTTCAGCCAAATTGTATTTGCCCGGATTTTCAATCGCTTTTTTTACTTGAATGGTGGCTCTCGGATTTTTTAAATAATTCCAAAAAAATTCTTGAATCAAACAAATAAGGTAGAAATTGAAAAATATTATTATCACCCCAGACAATTTTTTAGAAAAGAGTTTCAAATTAAAATTTTGCTCAATTTTGCTTAACGGAAATAAGAAAAAAAATAAAAAAAGAGTAACCAAAAATAAAATGAAAAATAATTTTTTAAGGGAACGAAAAATTTTTAGAGAAGACTCCCAGTTTATTGCTTCAAAAAGAAGCGTCTCTTTTAAATTAAAATTAAAATAAAATGGTAAAGGCATAGAAAAAACTGATAATCAATAGCAAGGGTAAAAATAACCAGCAAATCAAAAATAATGGGCCAACAAAAAACACAAAAAGTTCAAATAATGTCCCAAAGATGATTAAAAAAGAACGGATTATCGTCCCCAAGATTCTGGAGATTTGATTTGAAAACCAGGTTTCTAATATTTTCCCAATATCAAAGCCCCGCCGAGGATAGGCCCATTTATATCTGTGCCAAGGAGAAAAGAAAGTTTTTAAAAGTAAGGGAATGGAAAAGTAATTTAGACCAAATTTTAAATAGTTTTTCCAACCATTGAGGATATTTTTTGGCATCTCAAAAAAATACCATCTCCACCACAACAATAAGATAGTTTTTCTTTCTAAGGATTCTAATATTCTCATACGTTTAAATTTTTAATAATTTGATTCCCAAACCGGCAATCTGACTACCACCAAAAATCAAAATACCAGTCAAAATTGAAAAACTAATTAAATTCAAAAGTTTAGATAGGACATCGACTGGAAGAATGGTTTTTAATTGTTCGCCAAGCATTCTTTCTAGTTCCTTCTGGAGTTCGTTTTGGGTAGAAGGAGTTTTAACTTTAGTTGGAGTCTCGGTCTCTTTGGCTTCCATTCGAAAAATCTCGGGAACTTTCGTCTTTCCGGTGAAAATATTATATGAAGAATAGAGTGTCCAAAATATAATTACCAGTCCGACAGTCAATAAAATCCAACCGCTAATTTTGGTTAATTTCATATTAATTAATTATATTCCTTATTAAGAATATTGTCTAATTCCTTAAGCGCTTCTTCAGGTATAACTGGCCTTTGGCCCTCGGGAGTTCTCCCTGGATAGCGCCAGGCACTAATGATTTTGATGCCTTTTATTTTTTTTAAAATCATATACATCACCCAGGCTTCGGTAGGGTGTTTTTTTGTTCCAGTAATCTGCATTGCGGCGATTGTTCCTGGCGCAATCCCTTCTTCTCTTCTATTTGGTTTTCTTAAAATTCTTAAAACCCTTTTTTCTGAAAAATTGTATTCTCTCATTTTCTTTTTAGAATGTTTGGTCCAGAAAATTTTATTTTGATTTAGAGAAAAGCTTAAATTCATATTTTTATTTTTCAATTTTTAGCCAGCGGTATCTTTGAAACTGATCCTTTAAAAATTTGAATTTTTGATATCCGAATTCTTCTAAAATTTTTTTAATCTCATCTTTTTGCTGAGGGTCAAATTCCATATAAATGACCCCGCTTTCTTTTAAAAAATTTTTTGTTGTCTTTAAAAATCTTTTAATATAAAAAAGACCCTTTTTGCCAGCCAGAATTGCTCTTTTAGGTTCATAAGTTAAAACTGAATTCTGAACCTCTCCTATTCTCTCTCTGGCGACATAGGGAGGATTGGCGAAGATAAAATGATATCTTTTTCCTTTTAGTTTTTCAAATAAATTTGATTTATAGATTTTATATCTTTTAGCTATGGCCAAACGAGAAGGAAAGTTTAATTTTAAATTAATTTTAATTTGAGAGATTGCTTTTTGGTCAATATCAACAAAATCAACAAGGCTATTTTTAACATTTTTTAAGATTGAAATTCCAATGCATCCTGACCCAGCAAACGTATCCAATACTTTAAGGAGCTTAGCTCCTTTGTTTGCTCCTTTGTTTTTACCTTCATCATTTAAGGATTTTAGCTCCTTTATGGCTTTTTTTACCCAAAATTCTGTTTCAATCCTAGGTATGAAAACTCGGTTTCTTAAATCAATTTTACAATTTAAAAATTTGACATAGCCTTTTTTATATTCAATTGGAGGTTCGGGCTTCATTTTTTATTTTCTAATTTTATTTTATCCTTTTTAAAAAATATTGGTTTTTAAATGACGATATTTTAGTCTATCTTTTTTAAACCAAGCTTGAAAAAATTTTTGTCGCCACTCTTTTTTCCAAAAAGAAATCTTAGGTAAAAATAAAAAGCCATCTTTATAACCCAAATAGCCAGTCTGAAAATGAGAATGCAAAAAAGCTATCTGGGCACAAATTAAAGCTGATTTTTGATGTTCAGTTTTGCAGATTAAATTATTGAATATTCGGACATTCTTAAGAATATTAGAATATTTCCGAATTTTTTTTATTAAGATTGGAAAAACCTCAATGAGATTAATGTCTAGAATAAATCTTCTTTTTTCCAATTTCTTTCTTAATTCTAAAGCAAAAACGCAAAGTTCTGGCATTAAGGCAGGAGGAATGGGATTGACCTTTTCTTTTCGGAAAATTTTTGTTGCCAAAAATTTTTCAAAAAGCCGCATCTTTCCCCTTCCCCGACCGCTTGTCAAGGGAGCATCAATGGCAATCACCTTTGTTTCTTTTAAATATTTTTCAATTGTTTTAAAAACCTCTTTGCCATAAATATCCTGACAACTTTTACACCAAATTTTAAAAAAGGAAAAACTCTTTTTTGATGAGGCGTTTGATGGGCAATATTCTAAAATACAAATTCCCGTTGTTTTTTTCTCTCTCCCTCCTAAATCAATGCCAATAAAAAAATTCCTTTTATTTTTAGATTTTGCCATTTTTAATTTTTTTTCTTATTTGGGCAACAAAATTGTTAAAAAAATAAAGATTGTGAAAAGTCAAAAATTTTTTAGCTGTTATCTCGCCGGCTCTAAATAAATGGCAAATATAATTTTTTTTATAATTTTGACAAACAAAGCAATTACAATTTCTGTCTATTGGCTGTCTATCTTTTAAAAATCGGCTTTGTTTTAAATTAAGCCTCCCCTTTTTGGAAAAAGCTATTCCATGACGAGCGTATTGAGTGGGTATAGTGCAATCGAAGAGGTCAATACCAGCTTTAACTATTTGTTCAATATCTTCTAAATAACCAATTCCTAATAGATGGCGGGGTTTTTTTTCGTTCAAAAGAGGAATAACCCAATCTAAAATTTTAAACATCTCCTTTTTACTCCTTCCTAGGTCTCCGCCAATACCAAAACCATCAAATTCCAAAGAGTTAATAAATTTTGCCCCAGATTGGCGCAATTGTTTAAATCTCGAACCCTGAACTATCCCGAAAATGGTTTGTCTTGATTTTTTTTCTTTCAAACAAATTTTTGCCCAAGAATTTGTTCTCTCTAAGGCTTTTTTGGCATATTCAAAAGTAGAAAGTGGACTAGTGCATTCATCAAAAGCGAAAATAATGTCTGCTCCCAAATCCTCTTGAATTTTGATTGACTCTTTTGGACCTAAAAATAACTCTTTGCCATTAAATGGTGAACGGAAATAAACTCCCTCAGAAGTGATTTTAAGGAATTTTGGCTGGGATTTTTCCTTGATTAAATCTTCTTTTTCGGTTTTTGGAAAATATTTCAAAATCTTTCCTATCTTTAAATCAAAGCCAAATCCCAAAGAAAATACCTGAAAACCGCCGGAATCGGTCATAAGGGGTTTTGGCCAATTCATAAACTGATGAAGACCTCCGGCTGATTTGATAAATTTTTCACCTGGTTTCAAATGCAAATGAAAAGTGTTGGCAATTAAAAGCTGGGTTTTTGTTTCTTTTACCTCCTCAGAATCTAAAGTTTTAACAACCGCCTGAGTAGCAACTGGTACTAAAGTTGGTGTCTCTATTTCTCCATGGTTGGTTTTAATCATTCCTAAACGAGCTCGATTTTTTTTGGATTTTTTTAAAATTTTGAATTCAAACATACTCCATCAAGTAAAGCGTCAATATCTCTGCCTAGATTTTGGCCGATATAGCCTCCTTCCAAGACAAAGAAGGTGGGTTTTTTTAGTTTGGCAATTACTTTTCCTATTTCTCTAAAAGATTCCTCGGTTAATCCTAGCGAGGCTAAATCTCCTCTATGACTATCAAAACCAGCCGACACAGCCACCACCTCTATTTTGCTCAAATTAATTTGTTTGAGGGCGATCTCTAAAGTCTTTAGATAAACCTCCTGACCGCAATCAGCCATCAAGGGGAAGTTTAAACAATTATTCCGACTTTTTAAACCAGTTCCGGGATAATAAGGAAAACGATGAAGGGAAAGATAAATTACATCTTTTCTGCTGAAAAAAATCTCCTCGGTTCCATTCCCGTGGTGGCCATCAATATCTAAAATTAAAGTGCTTTTTCCTAGCCATTCGACAGCAATAGCAATATTATTGAGATAACAAAAACCCTGTGTTTGAACCCCCAGAGCCAGACCATTTCTTCCTACATGATGACCGGGCGGTCGCATTAAAGAAAAACCTCCGACTTTGGCGGCTAAAATTGCTCCACCGGCTGCCAATTTGGCATATTCATAAATATTTTCATAGGCTGGCGTGTCAGTGTCTTCTATTTTTCCTTTTTTTAGCCTTTCAAGATAGGCAGTTTGATGGACTAAAAGGAGGTCTCTTTCTGATGCTGCTTCAGGGATTAAAAATTGATATCCTTTTTCTTTAAGAATTTTGGCTGCCATTTTAATCCGCTCCGGACCCTCAAGATGGTTTTTTCCATATTCCAAACATTTTTCAGAAAAAATTATTTTTGTTTTCATTTTTTAAAAATTTGCTAACGAGATAAAGCCTCAATTGTATAGATATTTGACGGATCCCACAAAAGCCAGCCCGAAGCCTGGGCGTCTTGAGCAGCTTTGATTTGAGCTTTGACTTTTTGGGCGTCGTAAAAAATGCCTCGGTCAGTGTCTCTTTTTAAATCAAAGTTCTGAAGCCAAGGCCTGATTTTCGGTTTTGGGCAAAAAAGAAGCTTAAGATTTTGACTAAGACAATGTGGTTGACGACCCAATTTAAGATTTTCTTCAAAAACTGAAGAAATAAAATCTTCGGCCGAAAAGATTGACCTCAAGATTACTTCATAAGGATGATTAGAAACAACTTTATTTGGGTCTTTATCCTGGGCTGGAAAATGTAAAGCGGGTAGGTTTCTTTTTTCATCTGCTTTTACTTCAAAACCAAAATAAAAATGGCTAGGGTAAAGCATAAAAGAAATATAATCAAAAATATCAATTGTGTTGATTAAATCTTGACCGATTTCCGGAGAGGAAAATTTGATTGCATTTTCCCCAAAAAGGTCAACCGAAAGAATAATATCACTTTTGTGCTCTCTTAGATTATTTCTAATTTTTAAATAAAAATCTCTAATAATTTCTTTTTTTTCCGATTTTTTATCATAAAAAGGATATATGGCATTTTGGTCATCGTGAGGAAAACGGAGATAATCAAATTGAATTTCATCAAAACCAAAATCAATTGTCTCCAGTGATAAATCGATAATAGATTTTTGGACTTGAGAACTAGCTGGATCTAACCAAAAATAGCCTTTTCCATCCCGCCAAGTGGTTTTATCTTTTTTTTGAAGATAAAAATCACGATTTTTTTCATTGAAAGATGCTTCACGAAAAACAACAATTCTGGCAATAACCCAAATATTTTTTTGATGGAATTCATCAATCAGCTTTTTCAGATTCTCAGAAAGCTGGAATCCGAACTCATCTTTGACATCGATGACCACACCGTTGATTTCAGTTTCATCAACAATTTTTTTAATTCGGTTCAAAATCTCTTGCGCCGCTAAATCTTTTTCACCGGCGTTGGCGACATATTTTGTGATATAAACTCCTTTGATATTTTCAGATTTTTTAAGGATTTTTTCTCTTTCATAACATTTTTTATTGTAATCTTCAATGATTTTAGAAAAATCATTTTTTTCTCCTCCATCGTCTCTCCCGATCAGTATTTGGGCAACTTTTTCTTTAAGGAGCTGGGTCTCTTTCTGGGCTTGAAATGTTTTCAGACTTAAAAATTTATAAATAAAAAAAGAAGTTATAACCAAGACCAAGGGCAAAAATAAAAAGAAAATTGGTTTGAAAGAAAGGGTAATTTTCATTATTAAAATATAGCAAATTTGGTATAATTTAAAAGTAATTATGCCGGCAAATTTACCTCCCCAATATTTTATTGTTGAAGCAAAATTAAAAAATGCCTCTACGGCAGAAGAAAAAATCTCAATTTATGAAGAATTATTAAGAATTGTTCCTAAACACAAAGGAACAGAAAAACTTCAAAAGGATTTAAAAAGAAAAATTGCTAAATTAAAAAAAGAAGAAAAGAAAAAACCAAAAAGAGAGTCAATTTATTTGGTGAAAAAAGAGGGGGCCGGTCAAGTGGTGATTGTTGGACCACCAAATTCTGGAAAATCGAGTTTGTTAAATGCCCTCACCAATGCTAAAGCCAGAGTGGCGCCATTTCCTTTCGCTACTCAAATTCCTCAACCGGGGATGATGCCTTATGAAAATATTTTAATTCAACTTATTGATACTCCACCAATTACAAAAAATTTTTTTCCCGGCTGGCTAAGAGAAATAATCAGAGAGGCCGATGGTTTGTTAATTTTGCTTGATTTATCTCAAGAGGCAGTGTTTCAAGAGATAGAAAACTTGAAAATGGTCTTCAAAAATTGGAGATTAGAAAACAAAAAAATGATTTGGGTTGGAAATAAGATTGATTTAGAAAAAGGGAAAGAAAATGTTGAAAAAATCAAATTAAAAGCCGACTTTCCTTTTAACATAAAATGCATTTCTGTTTTAAAAAGGATAGGTCTGGAAGATTTAAAAAAGGAAATTTTTGACCTCCTGGAGATTGTGAGAATTTACACCAAATCCCCCGCTAAAGAACCGAATTTTTCCCAACCCTTTATTTTGCGAAAGGGGCAAAAGGTGATTGAGTTAGCTTCGCAAATTCATGAAGGTTTAAGTCAAAATTTTCATTATGCCAAGTTATTGAAAAAAGATTTAAAAAAGCCAAAAATTGTTGGCAAAGATTATCTCTTGGAAGATGAAGACATCATTGAAATTCACGCCCGCTAAAAGAAATAGTTTAAAAACCAATTGATGCCATAACGACCGGCAAAAGCTAAAATCAAATAGAAAATAGTTTTCCCAATAAAGACGGCTAGAAAAAATTTTTTAACTTCATATTTTAAAAGTCCAGCTAAAATTCCAACAATGTCATCGGGCAAAGGGGTGGCAGCAAATAAAATGATGACAAAAAATCCGCCATATTTTTTAAACATTTCTTTCGCTTTTACCATTTGATTTTTAATATAATTTTGGGCGATTTTTCCTCCTCCATATCCTAAGGCATAACCAGAAAATTCGCCTAAAGTAGCGCCCAGGCCGGCAGTTATTCCCAAAATAATGGGGTTTAAAAATGGGCCCAAACTAAAAATAAAAGTACCGGCGGGAAGCGGTAAAATTATTGTTGAGGAACCAATTAAACTAATTAAAAAAGCTCCTAAATAACCAAAGGAGGAAAGAAAAGTAAAAATTTCTTGAGCCATTAAATTTTTTCTAAGATCTCTTTTATTTTGTCGGTTTTTTCCCAACTGAAATCAGGATCTTGACGACCAAAATGGCCAAAGCAGGCGGTTTTTTTATAAATTGGTCGTAAAAGATTAAGTTGTCTTATTATCCCCCCAGGGGTTAAATCAAAAACTTTGGGAATAATTTTTACCAATTTTTCTTCAGAAATTTTCCCGCTAGCAAAAGTATTAATATTTAAAGAGAGAGGATTTGTTCCGCTAATCACATAAGCTAATTCAACCAGACATTTTTCGGCTAAATTCGCGGCTACAATGTTTTTGGCAATATATCGAGCCATATAAGCACCGGCTCTATCAACTTTGGTTGGGTCTTTACCACTAAAGCTGCCACCTCCTATTGGGATTTGAGGACCGTAGGCATCAACAACATTTTTGCGACCAGTCATCCCTGTGTCAGAGACCGGTCCACCAATGACAAATCGTCCGGTATTGTTGATATAGAACTTTGTTTTCTTATCTAAATATTTTTTACAAACCGGAACAATTACTTCTTTCGTTATCTCTTCTTTAAGTTTTTTCATAGAAATATCAGGGTCATGTTGAGCGGCTATCACTGCCGCATCTAATCTTTGAACTTTTTCGTTTTGATATTCTAAAGTAACCTGAGACTTTCCGTCTGGTCTTAAATAAGGAAGAATTCCTTTTTTTCTAACCTCATTTAATCTCATTATCAATTTATGAGCCAGCATTATTGGTAATGGCATCAATTCGGGAGTTTCTTTGGTGGCATAACCTATCGAGACGCCTTGGTCACCTGCTCCCTGTTTTTTTGTTCCAGTTTTTCTCACCCCCCGAGCAATATCTGGCGATTGTTCAGAAATAGTATTTAAAACTGCCACCGTTCGCCAATCAAAACCATATTCTGGTCTTGTATAACCGATATCTCTTATTACTTCCCGGACTACATTGTTAACATCTACCCAACCTTTGGTAGTAACTTCTCCTCCAATAATAACATAACCCTTACTGACAAAAACTTCGCAAGCCACTCGGGCACATTTATCTTGTTTTAAAATTTCGTCTAAAATCGCATCGGCAACAGTATCAGCGATTTTATCTGGATGACCGGAAGAAACTGATTCGGCGGTCAACAAATATCTTTTCATATTTAAACTTCCATTAATTTTAAGCCTGTTTTCCTATTATAAACCTTTTTAATTTTTTTTGGAAATGGAAAGAAAATAATCTCGCAAGCGCCAACCACCTTTGCTTCCACCAAATGACCAGCAATTGTTTTAAAATTTTTGTCGGCAAAAGTAGCATGAGAATGGACAAAAACTTCTTTTTTAAAATAGCAAACATTGCCGGTAATATTAGCTATTTCCAAAGGTTTTTTAAATTTTTTTTGAATATATTTTTTCTTATCCACATTATAATAAGCCAAAATTGCTTCTTTTACCGCTCCCAAACCAATAAAAAATCCACCATTTTGAGCTTCTTTTTGGCAAAATTTTTCAATAAATTTATTAATTTCTTTGCCCAGCGGAATTTTCAAAATATAAAAATTGGGAAATTTTTTAAAGCTTAAAACCATATTTTCCTATTTTAGCTTATTTTTAAAAATTATTAAAACATATCTAAAACTTAAAATAAATCATAAAAGACGGAAAAAAACAGAAAATTCATTGCTACCTAGCAGTATACTTTCTGCCAAAAGGAATTCCTTCCTCTTTATTATGGAGGTTTATTATCCAGAGTAAACGAGAAACAGACCAAAATTTTTGGTGGGCGTACCAGGATTCAAACCTGGGACCTTCCGCTTGTGAAACGGACGCTCTGTCCCTGAGCTATACGCCCAATTTTAGGTAAATGAAAAATTCTCCTTTTTTAAAGATAGCAAATTTTTTTATTTTAATAAAGCCTGGCTTATTCAGCCAGGCTTTATCGTTAATCTTTGAGAGAAAGAAATTCTATTTCAAAAACTCTTTTGTTTTAATCTGGGCAATTTTTAATTGCAAAAGTTTTTGGGATTTATATTCTTGGTATTTTCTTTTCCTCTCATCTAACCATCTTTCCAATTGGATAATCCGGGCCTTGAAAAGCCAGATAACCAAGATCGTTAATGCTAAAGGCAATAAAAATGAGTCAAATAAAATATTATTTGTCAAACCAGTCGGAAGGGCGGTGATTCCAGCTATTGCTCTCTTTTGAACAATAACTTGAGCGGTATCAGAAATAGAAACGGTAGCACTAGAGGCTGAAACTGAATTTGTTAAAGTAGTATCGCCAAAAGGAAAATATTCTCCTGAGAAAATTTCTGCCTCAAAAGTGATAGTTTTTCTCTGATAAGGTAAAAGACTACCAATATTCAAACCAGCCAGAATGTCTCCTGTCGTTGCCACTCCATCAATTTTAAGATTGCCTCGATATCTGATTTTTTCAGGTAAAGTATCTTTGACAATGATATTTTCTAGTGGAGTTTCTCTCGTTTTAACATGAATGGTAAAAGAAATTATCTCTCCCGGTTGGGCATAAATTGTATTTCCTAAAGTGGTTCCTTTAGAGATATTTTGAGCTAACTTTTCTAAATCCAAAGACCCAATGACTGGTTGAGTTCCAATATAAATTGTCACACTATCAGAATCAGTACCACCAGGACCAGAACAAGTAATAGTATAGGTTCTTGAAGAAGTTAAGCTGCCGGTTGATTCTGAACCAGAAGTTGGTTTTGAACCCGACCAGGCACCTGAAGCAGAACAAGAAGTAACATTGCTTGAACTCCAAGTTAAAGTAGCTGAAGTGTTATAGGGAATGGTAATTGGACCATCTGAGCCATTAGCTTTAATATCAACTATTGGCGAGGGAGAAGGAGGAACATAACAAGAATAAACATTAATATAAGTTGTACTTTCAGCTGATTGGCTCTCTCTAGTTACTTTTACTTTAGCTAAATAATTCCCGGCTGAGAAGAAATCACAAAGATTTAAAGCAGTATAAGAAAGAGAGGAAGTGGTATAAATTTTATCCCAAATACCATCCGAAGTGCAGTCAAAAAAGTAACTAATCTCTCCGCCAGCTGTTCCAGAAACAGTAGCTGTCAAACTAACATCAGTCAAAGGAAGACAACCTGAAGAAGGAAAGGCAGAAAGAGAAACAAAAAGAGTTGGAGTAGAAACGTAGATGGTAACGTTATCTGAAGTAGTACCACCAGGACCAGAACAAGTAATAGTATAGGTTCTTGAAGAAGTTAAGCTGCCGGTTGATTCTGAACCAGAAGTTGGTTTTGAACCCGACCAGGCACCTGAAGCAGAACAAGAAGTAACATTGCTTGAACTCCAAGTTAAAGTAGCTGAAGTGTTATAGGGAATGGTAATTGGACCATCTGAGCCATTAGCTTTAATATCAACTATTGGCGAGGGAGAAGAAACCGTAATTGTCGCCTGGGCCCAGGCAGGCTCAGCTGCTCCTCTTTCAACATAGACCTTGGCATTATAAGTTCCACCTACTGAATAGTCACAGGCATCATAAACTATTTTTGGGTTATCGGAAATATTGAAGAAAACATATTCCCAAGTTCCATCGCTTGTACAATCAAATTTGTAATTGATGGTGCCGACAGCCGTACCGGTAACAGTGGCTTTTAAATCAACATCATTTAATGGCGCTGAACCTGAAGAAGGAATGGCTTCCAGGGCGACAAAAAGTGTTTGGTTTTTGACTAAAACATTCATTGAATCGGAAGCTGAAAGACCCCTGGAGTCAGTAACAGTCAAAGTACAGCTGAAAGTAGTATCAGCCGAAACTGTCGGAGCAATAAATGTTGGTTGGGCAATATGAGAATTGGATAAATTTCCACCAGTACAAGTCCATTTAAAAGTAATCGGATCGCCATCAGGGTCAGAGCCAGAACCTTCTAAAGTAATATTTTGAGTTTCTAAAACCACTTTATCAGGTCCGGCATTGGCAGTTGGCGGATTATTGGGTGGTAAAACACAATTGCCACTTTGACAGACTTTTCCTTGAGAGGCACAATCTTGATAGTTTTCCCATTGAGAATAGCTATAACATTGATTTGAGCTACAACCTCTTTTGATTTTTTCTCTCTGAACCCAATTACCAGAGCAGCGGTAGTTTTCAGTCCAGGTGTCGGTGCCACAATCTTGTTCATTTGTCCAAGGAGACCATTCTAAACAGGGATCAGAATCATAATTACCGCAGGTTCTTTTTTGAAGATAATTACCTGAACATCTTTTTTCTACCTGGCTAGATGAGCATTCATTTTCGCAAGTAGGAGGTGGAGTGACACAATTGCCACTTTGACAGACTTTTCCTTGAGAGGCACAATCTTGATAGTTTTCCCATTGAGAATAGCTATAACATTGATTTGAGCTACAACCTCTTTTGATTTTTTCTCTCTGAACCCAATTAC
>Ga0209721_1000064_pt1 | contig 99929 bp, 84 predicted proteins | sample TshhotsprinmetaG_FD_184139 | JGI IMG/M metagenome (GOLD analysis project Ga0209721, IMG submission 184139) | Hot spring microbial communities from South Africa to study Microbial Dark Matter (Phase II) - Tshipise hot spring metaG (SPAdes)... | ecosystem: Environmental > Aquatic > Thermal springs...
AAATTATATTTAATGTTGAAAAAAATAACAAAAAATTAATGAAAAACCTTCGGAGAAAGATTGTATCTGGAATTACTTTAGCTGCTATAGTTTATCTGATTTTTACATTTTATGTTGATTTTGAAAAAATTTTAGAAGCTTTCCGATTATTTGATATAATTTATTTTTTTCTCGTATTGTCTTTTAGTTTTTTTAACTACTATCTCCGCTATGAGCGCTGGCATTATTTTCTTAACATTTTACATATAAATATACCCCGTAAAATTTCATTTTCAATTTTCCTTAGTGGAATGATTATGTCCATTACTCCGGGTAAAGTTGGTGAGTTACTAAAATCTTATCTGATTAAAGAGTATAACCAAACCTCAATTCACAAATCAGCTCCAGTTGTGTTAGTTGAACGTTTAGGAGATTTCGTAGCTCTTTTAATAATTGCAATGATTGGCGCGATTTATTTTAATTTTGGTAGGACAATAGTTCTTGTATCACTTATTATTTTTAGTTCTTTCCTGTTGGGGTTGTCAATTAAAAAAATTGCTGAACCTGTTATAATTTTTATTTCTAAATTAAAACCCCTGAAAAAGATTAGTGAAAAAGTTTTTATCGCATATGAAAATTCATCTTTTTTACTCAGACCCTTTCAACTGTTTCTTAACTTACTTATTGCTATTATTGCTTGGGGATTTGAAGCACTGGGACTTTATGTAATATTAAAAGTTTTTAATACCGAGGCTACATTTTTCTGGTCCTTATTCGTTTATTCTTTTTCAACCATTGTGGGTGGATTACTTCTTGTGCCTGGTGGAATTGGCCCAACCGAAGGAAGTTTAACTTTTCTCCTTGTACGAACAAACATACCGCTTAATATTGCTTTTGTTTCTACATTCTTAATAAGAGTTGCAACATTATGGTTCGCAATATTACTAGGAATTTTAGGTTTGATTTATTTTCAGAGAAAGATTGTTCATAAAAAAGTTTTTGAGATTAATAGCGATATTTAATTACCATCATTTGTAATTATCCTTTCTTGAAACTCACTTCACTTATTTCTAATTTTGAATAAAAAGGAAAAAACTATGGCTTCTGAGAAAGGTGTGGCAAAAGGTTTAATTATTGGCTTTTTAGCCGGAAGTGTAGTTGGAGGGCTCATAGCTCTTCTTTTTGCTCCTAAAAGTGGGAGAGAATTAAGAGAGGATATTAAAAATAAGGCTTCTGACATTAAAGATGATTTAGAAGAAATTTATCATCAAACTATAGAAAAAGCTGAACAACTGATTAATGAAGGTAAAAAAAAATCAGAGACTTTAGTTTTAGAAGCCAAGGAGAAAGCGAAGACTATTTTAGCTGAAGCTGAAAAGGTCTTAGAAGAAGCAAAATCTAAAGCCTCAGAAAAGGTTGAAAAAATTAAATCAGATATTTCTAAAGAAGCTAGTCGAGTGAAAGAGGCATTTGAGGCTGGAGTCGAAGCTTACAAGAAGGAAAAAGAATCAACTTAATATAGAATTGTGGACTTATTGAGTATCTTACTTGGACTTGTATATCTAGCTTTAATAGCTCTTCTCCTTTATTTCATATACTTTTTGAAAAGATTGTTAACTACAACCAAAGAAATAGAACGAAAAATATGTGAGGTTTCTGAAGAAGTAAAACCAGCACTAAGGAAATTAGAATCATCCCTTGATCAGATTTCCCATTTGACAAAAAGAATTGATTCGGAGATTGAAACTATTCATGACTCAATCTCTGCATTCACAGACACTGCAAGAGATTATAAGCGGATTAAAGATAAAATTGTGTCAGTAATTGAAGAACCGGTAGATGAATTACAATCGAAATCAAAAGCATTTATTACTGGTATTCGAGTTTTTTTTCAAACACTTTTTAGGCGAAACGACTAGATGGCATTGCCATCCTAAATTGAAACTCATCCAAAAAATTTACGGAGGTTTAATTGAAAGAGTATAAATCAAAAAACGTTAGAAATATTGCATTTGTTGGGCATGGCGGCTCTGGGAAAACCTCTCTGGTAGAAGCTGTTCTTTTTACTTCTGGTGGAATTACACGCCTTGGAAGAGTAGAAGACGGTAATACAGTTTCTGACTTTAAACCAGAAGAAATTGAAAGACAAATTTCTACTAGTGCCGCTTTAATGCACTGTGATTGGAATAACACTAAAATCAACATTATTGACTCACCCGGTTACGCGGATTTCATTGGTGAAGTACTTTGTGCACTAAGTGTTGCAGATACTGGTATTCTTGTGCTTAAGGCAGTTGAAGGAATTGAAGTAGGAAGTGAAAAAGTTTGGAAATTAATCAACGAAAATAAATTACCAAAAGCAATAGTAATAAATAAATGTGATAATGAAAGAGCTGACTTTTTCTCAGTTTTTGAAAGTGTAAATCAAAGATTAACACATGATGCAGTAATCGTACAATATCCTGTTAATCAAGGGTTAAATTTTGATACAGTGATTGATGTTGTGCGAATGAAGATGCTGGTATACGAAAGAAATAAAAATGGAAAATATAGGCTTGAAGAAATCCCTAATGACCTAAAAGTCCAAGCTGAAAAATTAAGAAATCAGCTTATAGAAAAAATTGCTGAAAGTGATGAAGACACGATGAACAAATATTTTGAAAATGGAACGTTGAGCGATGAGGAATTTTTGTCTGGTTTGAAGAAAGGTATTTTAAATAGAACTATAATTCCTGTACTACCTATTTCGGCAACTTCATTAGTTAATATTGCTGGATTCATGGATTTTGTCGTTTCATTCCTGGCTTCACCAGCTGAAAGAAATAAAATACAAGCATATCAAGATGGAAAACTCATAGAAGTTGAGATAAAAGAGGATAGTGAGCCTGCTTTATTCGTATTCAAAACAATAACTGAATCGGCAATTGGTGAATTATCTTTATTTAAAGTATATAGTGGAACGATTAAACATGGATTGGATCTTTTCAATCCAACCACAAATAAATTTGAAAGAATAAGCCAGATTTATGTTTTAAATGGCAAGAATAGAACAGAAGTTGCTCATCTTTATGCCGGCGACCTTGGAGCAGTGGTAAGATTAAAGGATACTCACACAAATAATACACTTTGTTCTAAAAACTTTGTTGTTAAATTTAAGGAAATTCAATTCCCCGAGCCTATCATTCATTTTGCGGTCAAACCAAAATCTCAGGGTGATGAGGATAAAATTGCAAATGGATTTCATTCACTTCATGAAGAAGATCCAACTTTTGTAATGTCTTATAATCCCGAACTTTCTCAAACAGTGATTGGGGGACAGGGTGAATTGCATTTAACTTTAGCAGCTAAAAAGTTGAAAGATAAATTTGGAGTTGATGTTGAATTAGTTGAACCTAGAATTCCTTATAGAGAGACAATTAAAGGTGTGTGTGAGGATGCTGAATATAAACACAAAAAACAAACTGGTGGACGAGGGCAATATGGTCATGTTCATCTCAAAATTGAGCCATTAAAACGTGGTGAAGGATTTCAATTTGTTGATGCAATTGTCGGTGGCGTCGTACCTGGTAGATTCGTACCTGCAGTGGAAAAAGGCATTCTTGAAACAATGGAGAAAGGTGTATTAGCGGGATATAAAGTCGTGGATGTTAAGGCAACACTATTTGATGGAAGTCACCATTCTGTTGATTCTGATGAATTGTCATTCAAGATAGCGGGTTCGCAGGCATTTAAGAAAGGTTTTCTTGCCGCAAATCCAGTTTTGCTTGAACCTATTCAAGAGGTAAAAATAAAGATTACTGAGGAGTTCATGGGTGATGTGATGGGAGATATTTCGAGTCGCCGTGGAAAAATTTTAGGAATGGAATCAGAAGGTGAATATCAAGTAATTAAAGCACTCGTTCCTTTGGCAGAACTCTTTAAATATGCTACGCAGTTAAGAAGTTTGACGCAAGGTAAAGGAACATTTGAAATGAAGCTTTCTCATTATGAAGAAGTTCCAAAAGAAATTGAGGCGAAAATTATTGCTGCTGCTGAAAAACAAAAGGAAGAAGATCAATAAATGCAAAGACTTTTTTCACCTTGGCGTTCTGAATACATTGAATCTTTTCAATTTGAAAAAAGTGATGAATGTGTTTTTTGTTCAGCGCAGAAAGAAAATGAGGATGATGAGAACTCTTTACTTGTATATAAAGGCAAAGAGGTTTTTATTTTAATGAATCGATATCCCTATAACAATGGGCATTTATTAATTATTCCTTATCGACATATCTCTAGAATATCAGATATGACTGATTCAGAACGCCTTGAAACTTTTTTGTTGCTTGAAAAAGCAGTTGAAGCTTTAGAGCAAACAATGTGTGCTCAAGGTACAAACATTGGTACAAATCTTGGAAAAGTTGCTGGTGCGGGTATTGATGACCATATTCATTTTCATATAGTTCCACGATGGAATGGCGATACTAATTTTATGCCTGTTCTTGCTGATACAAAATTAATTTCTGAGGATATTAAAAAAACTAAAATGAAATTGTACAAATATTTTAAGGAAAAATTATGAGACTATCTATTATTGGTACTGGATATGTTGGATTGGTAACTGCTGTTTGCTTTGCCGAAGCTGGTAATCATGTCATTGGTGTTGATAATAACGATGAAAAATTAGAACGATTTAAACAAGGCGACCCAATCATCTATGAAAAGAATTTAGCTGAACTATTAAGAAATAATTTAGAACGAAGAAGATTAGAGTTTACTAATGATTTGAATTATGCCGTTAAAAATACCGATGTAATATTCTTTTGTCTTCCAACTCCTCCAAATGAAGATGGGTCTGCAGATCTGCAACATGTTCTTGAAGTAGCAGAGCAATGTGGTAAGATCTTGAAAACATTGGATAATAAACAATATAAAATTTTTGTGAACAAAAGTACTGTTCCAGTTGGAACCTCTGACTTAGTTAGAGAAAAAATTAAAGCTGAAGTGGGAGATGAATATCCGTTTGATGTGATTAGTAATCCTGAATTTTTGCGTGAAGGGTTCGCGGTTGAAGATTTTATGAAACCTGACCGTATTGTTGTTGGAACTACCTCTGAAAGAGCAAAAGAAATTATGAAGATGCTCTATGAACCATTTGTGAGAAGCGGAAATCCAATATATTTCATGGATGTAAAAAGTGCTGAAATTACCAAGTATGCTTCAAATGCGTTCCTTGCTACTAAAATTACTTTTATGAATGAAATTGCTAATTATTGTGAAAAAGTTGGTGCCAACGTTGATATGGTTCGTCTTGCTATGGGCGCTGATAATAGAATAGGGAAAAGATTTTTATTTCCAGGAATTGGATTCGGTGGTTCTTGTTTTCCAAAAGACATTCTTGCTCTTCAAAAATCTTTTCATCACTTAAATTTAGAACCTAACATAATCAATGCAGTTATCAAGACCAATGAAAAGCAAAAAGTACTTCTTGTCGATAAGATATTGAATTATTACCAGGGAAATATAAAAAATAAACGATTTGCTCTATGGGGCTTAGCATTTAAACCAGAAACTGATGATGTCAGGGAAGCACCCGCGTTTACCATTATAGACAAAATTCTTGAGCATGGCGGAATGATTGTTGCCTATGATCCTAAAGCAATTGAGAATACCAAAAAAGTTTATGGCGATAAAATTGAATATGCTGAAGATGCTTTATCTGCATGTAAAGATTGTGATGCTTTAATTATTGCTACCGAATGGACTGAATTTCGTACACCAGATTTTGATGCAATGAAGAAGGCTCTTAAAGAATTTGTAATTTTTGACGGGCGAAATGTGTTTGATAATGAAAGAGCACTTAAATTTAAATTTGTTTATTTCTCCATTGGAAGAAAACCAGTTCTAAAAGAAGATTTACAATCTTAATGAAACAATTACTTCAAAGAATAAAAGACGGTAAGTTAAAAATTTTTGAATTACCCGTTCCTTTTTTACAACCCAAAGGGGTTTTAGTTAAAAATTTTTATTCTTTGATAAGCGTTGGAACTGAACGCTCGACGGTTGAATCAGGTAAAGAAAATTTATTAGTAAAAGTGTATAAGAACCCGGAATTGGTTAGACAGGTATATCAAATTACAAAACGTGATGGATTAATTCCCACAATTGAAAGAATTCTTGGAAACTTAAATGATTACAAACCACTCGGCTATAGTTCTTCAGGCGTGGTGATTGAGTCTTCAAGCAGTAAATTCAAACCAGGAGATAGAGTTGCCTGTGCGGGAGCAGGTTACGCAAATCATGCGGAGGTAGTTTTTGTTCCAGAAAATTTATGTGTAAAAATTCCAGATAATGTTTCTTTTGATGAAGCAGCATTCACAACGCTCGGAGCAATTGCTTTACAGGGTATTAGACTTGCTGAACCTACTATAGGAGAAAATGTTGGTGTAATAGGCCTGGGATTATTAGGTGTTTTGACAGTACAAATTTTGAAGTCTAGTGGTTGTAAAGTTATTGGTTTTGACCTGGATGAACATGCATTAAATTTTGCAAAACAATTTGGATGTGATTATACTCTCCTGAGCTCACAAGAAAATAAAGATACAGTTTTGTCTCTGACCGGTGGATACGGATTAGATAAAGTAATCATAACAGCTGGTACGTCGAGTAATGAACCAATCAATCTAGCAGGACAAATTACAAGAGATAAAGGAAAAGTAGTGGTTGTTGGCGCTGTTAAAATGGATATTCCCCGCGGACCTTATTTCATGAAAGAGATTGATGTGGTGATCTCAAAGTCTTATGGACCAGGTAGATATGATCCGGATTATGAAGAAAAAGGATTTGATTATCCATTTGGTTATGTTCGATGGACAGAAAACAGAAATATGCAGGCTATAATTGAATTAATTGCTTCAGGCAAATTAAATGTAAAAAGTTTGATTACTCATAAATTTAAGTTAGATAAATATCAAAAAGCTTATGATCTTATTCTTGGTAAACAGGAAGAATTTTATCGTGGAATCTTATTTGAGTACGAATCATCTCAAAAAAATGAAAAGAAGTCATATTTAACAGGTTTAGTTTCGGAGGAAATTAAGGATATTCGAATTGGATTTATTGGCGCCGGAGCTTTTGCTGAAGCATCTTTACTTCCACATTTGAAACGACTTAATGTGTCGCTAGAGAACGTGTGTACAACAAACGGTGTTAGCTCAGCTAATGTTGCTCGCAAGTTTAATTTCAAAAAGTTTACGACTTCACCAGAAGAAATAATTCATGATCCAAATATAAATGTTGTTTTTATTGCAACTCGTCATGATTCGCATGCACAGTATGTGATGGATGCATTAAGAGTCGGAAAAAAAGTTTTTGTTGAAAAACCATTAGCAGTTAACAGATCTCAATTACAAGAGATTATTGATCTAGATGTTCAAGAAAAATATTTAATGGTTGGTTTCAATCGTCGTTTTTCTAAAAGTATCATTGATATAAAAAATTTTTTCCCAGCTGGTCCCTTTAATTTTATTTATCGTGTTAACGCTGGTAAAATTCCATTAACTCATTGGGTACAATGGGAGGAACAAGGTGGTCGAATAATTGGTGAGGTTTGTCATTTTGTTGATACGCTTTCTTTTATTTCTAACTCCGAATCAATGCAAGTATTTGCACAATGTATATCTGATAAGGAAGGAATTAACAGAGAGGAGGATACTCTATCTGTTCTTATAAAATTCAGAGATGGTTCAATTGGAACTATAATTTACCAAGCTAATGGCGATTCTTCAGTTAGTAAGGAATATCTAGAAGTTTCCGCATTACAAAGAACGGCAATTTTACATAACTTTGAAAAAGTGGAATTTTACGCAGGTGGAAAGAAAACAGAAAATTCTTATTCAGGTAAGGGACATAGAGAAGAGGTCATTACATTTATTGATTCAATTAAAAAAGGAAAAAGTTCGCCTGTTAGTTTAAGTTCATTATACAATACCACTTTAACAACTTTTGCAATAATTGAATCACTAATGACTAATAAAGTTGTGCCAGTTGAATTATAAATGCCATTCAGATTTTGATTCAAAATTTATAATTTGAAAAATAAAGGGGTTGTGAATATATTAAGTATATAATTGCAGTTAGAAATGACAAAAGTTAAGATATTACCAGATTATGTAGCGTCAAAAATAGCAGCAGGTGAAGTTGTACAACGACCTGAATCTGTAGTGAAAGAACTAATTGAAAATTCCATTGATGCTGAAGCAACTCACATAACTCTAATAATAAAAGATGCGGGGAAAAATCTAATTCAAATCATAGATAACGGTACTGGCATGACTGCGCAGGATGCAAGACTTTCATTTCAGCGTCACTCCACAAGTAAAATTAGTGACATATCCGATCTCGAAAACATACGTACTCTTGGTTTTCGTGGTGAAGCCTTGTATTCTATTGCATCAGTATCAAGAGTTGAATTGAGAACCAGAACTGATGACATGGAATTAGGTTTTCAAATTATACTAGAAGGTGGAAAAAAAATAGAAGAAAACTTTGTACGTTCTGATAAGGGAGTTAACATTACTGTGAAAAATTTATTTTATAATGTTCCGGCTAGGCGAAACTTTCTTAAGTCTAATGCATCTGAATTCAAACATATTTTCGATACATTTCAAAGATATGCCTTAGGTTATACACAAATCAGATTTACATTTATTGATGACGATAAACTTGTTCTTGAACTTCCACCTTCATCACTTGAGAAAAGATTGCAATATTTTTTTGGAGAATCATTACTTGAATCGCTTATTCCTGTTCATTTTGAGAATGATTTAATTTCAATTTCAGGTTATGTTAGCGCACCGCACTTTTCCAGGAAAAATAAAGGTCGACAATTTTTATTTCTAAATAACAGATTTGTTATTAATAGAAATATCTCTCATGCCGTTTATCGTGGATATGAAATGCTAATTGAGAAGGGTGAGTATCCCTTTTACATACTTTTTATTTCATTAGATCCAAAACGCGTTGATGTAAATGTTCATCCATCTAAACTTGAAGTAAAGTTTGATGATGAAGGGTTGGTTTATCATTCTGTCTATGCAGCAATCAAAGATGCCCTCACTAAAAGAGATTTCTCCCCACAAATTGAACTTAAAGATTTGGATGATTTTACCGGAATAACACGTTTTAAATCTCCCATAGTTGAAAGCAGTTTTATCTCAAGAGAAATTTATGGATTTGGCAAAAATGAAGTGGATAAGGATACTATTAATAAAGATGATTTTCATAATTCTATTGAATTAAATTTTAATGATGAGATTATAGAAGCGACTAAGCAAATTTTAAGTGTTTCTAATAAGTATTTATCGAATGAAAAAACAGATACCATCGTCAGGCAGGTTTGGCAGTTGCACAATAAATACATCCTAACTCCAATTAAGAATGGTTTAATGATTATAGATCAGCATGTCGCTCACGAAAGGATATTGTATGAAAAAGCAATTCAATTAATGGAAAATTCATTCCCCTTTTCCCAACAGCTCTTATTTCCTCACACGTTAGAACTTTCAAAACCCGATTTTGAACTGGTAATGGAATTGAAAGACTATCTTTTCAAGTTGGGATTCGATCTAAAACCATTTGGAAGATCAACAATTGTTATAGAAGGAATTCCACAAGACGTAAAGGTAGGAAGGGAAAAAGCAACATTACTTGAGATACTTGAACTTTACAGAGAATATGCTAATTCTAATTTAACTTCTCAAAAAGATAATCTTGCAAAGTCGTTTGCGTGTAAAAGTGCAATTAAAGCAGGAGACCAATTAACTGAAAAGGAGATGTTATCACTTATAGATAATTTATTTGCAACAAAAGTTCCCTACGTCTGTCCGCATGGGCGACCGGTGTTCATAAAACTAACACTGGATGAATTGGATAAACGATTTGGGAGAAGCATCACAAAAGAATAAAAGTGAGGGTAAAAAAATGGATAGCCATAACTTTAAAGATAAATTCAGTAAGTGGAAGGCAGAAGCCGAATCACTACCGAGCAATGATATGTCATTTGATTCCATTAGTGGCAACAAAGTGGAAATTTTATACACTCCCATTGATATTGAAGGATTTGATTATGAAAGAGATTTAGGTTTTCCCGGTGAATTCCCTTTTACAAGGGGAATTCATAAAAACATGTATCGTGGAAAACTCTGGACAATGAGGCAGTTTGCGGGATTCGGTACTCCTGAAGACACGAATAAAAGATTTAAATATCTACTTGAACATGGTCAAACTGGACTTTCCGTTGCTTTCGATTTACCAACTCTAATGGGCTGGGATGCTGATGCCGAATTTTCTGAAGGTGAAGTGGGCAAATGCGGTGTTTCTGTTTCTTCTCTTGTTGATATGGAAAAACTTTTTGATGGAATTCGACTTGATCAAGTTTCTACATCAATGACGATCAACTCTCCAGCTGCAATGATTTTTGCTTTTTATTTAGTTGTTGCAGAAAAACAAGGAGTAAACTGGAAAAATTTACGTGGTACGTTACAGAATGACATTCTTAAGGAATATATTGCACAAAAGGAATATATATTTCCACCTAGACCTTCCATGAAAATTATTGTTGATATGATTGAGTTTACAAAAGATGAAGTCCCGTTATGGAATCCTATTTCGATAAGTGGATATCACATCCGGGAAGCTGGTTCCACTGCTGCTCAAGAATTAGCTTTTACCCTTGCTGATGGTTTTGCTTACATCGAAGCTTGTATTGAACGTGGATTAGATGTAGATGAATTTGCTCCGCGACTTTCATTCTTTTTCAATTCGCATATCGACTTTTTTGAAGAGATTGCAAAGTTTCGTGCTGCAAGAAGAATTTATGCAAAACGAATGCGAGATGTTTATAAGGCAAAAAATCCAAGGTCTTGGTGGTTAAGATTTCACACACAAACTGCCGGTTGCTCTTTAACAGCTCAACAACCCGAAAACAATATCATTAGAACAGCCTTTGAAGCTTTAGCAGGAGTGCTTGGCGGAACACAATCTCTTCATACTAATTCGATGGATGAAACACTTGCACTTCCATCCGAAAAAGCTGTAAAAATTGCGCTGCGAACACAACAAATTATTGCCTTTGAAACTAACGTAATTAATACAATAGATCCACTAGGGGGAAGCTACTATATTGAAGCATTAACGAATAGATTGGAACAGGAAGCAAATGAGTATTTTCGTCGAATTGATGAGCTGGGTGGAGTAATTCCTGCAATTGAAGCAGGATTTTTCCAAAAAGAAATTGCAAATGCCGCTTATCGTTATCAAAAAGAGATTGATGAAATGAAACGGATTATTGTGGGAGTTAATGAATACATTGAACCAGATGAGAAATTAGAAATACCAATTTTGTACATTCCGCCGGAAGTTGAATTGCAACAAAGAGAATCACTTGCAAAGCTTCGGGCAGAGAGAAATAATCAAATAGCCAACGAAAAATTAGTTGCATTGAATAAAGCTGCAGTGGATGAAAAGAATCTGATGCCATACATTATCGATTGTGCAAGACACTACGTTACACTTGGTGAAATGGTTAACGAATTGAAAAAAGTTTACGGTGTTTATGAAGAAAGTGTTGTTTTTTAAGATAAATGATATTTTGGTATTAATACGAGTCAAACATTGGGTTAAAAACGGCTTCGTTTTTGCACCTTTAATTTTCTCATTTCATCTGTTTGAACAAAATTACTGCTTAATTACTCTTCAAGCTTTCTTTGCCTTTTGTTTTCTTTCAAGTATTGTTTATATAATTAACGACATAGCTGACATCGAACAGGATAAAAATCATCCTGTAAAGAAAAATAGACCCTTACCTTCAGGTAGAATTTCCACTTCATCAGCACTTTTGATTCTTTTTGTACTTTTTGCCTTATTACTTATCACAGTATACGGACTTAATGAAAAATTTATTCTTGCGTTGATTACTTATTTTGTCGTGAATTTGCTTTACAGCTTTAAGCTGAAACAAGTTGTTTTAATTGATATTTTTATAATTGCTTTTGGATTTATGATTCGAATTATCGCGGGTGGATGGGTAATAAACGTTCACATTTCGAGCTGGTTGATTTTATGTACTTTATTTCTTTCACTATTCCTTGCGATTACTAAAAGAAGAAGCGAACTCGCTGTACTTGAAAATGGATCGAACATGACAAGGAAAGTTCTTGATGATTATTCAATTGAATTTGCTGATCAAATGGCTACTATCGTTGCTGCAGGTGCTGTTATTTCATATGCATTATACACGGTTTCTGAAAGAACTCTCGAGACATTTCATACTGAAAATTTGATTTTTACCACACCTTTTGTTGTATACGGAATTTTCAGATATCTTTATCTAGTACATAAAAAACAAATGGGTGAAAATCCAACGCAAATATTAACCACAGATCTACCGCTAATAATAAACATTTTTTTATGGCTGCTATCGTCAATACTAATTATTTACAAAGAAAAAATAAATCTTAGAATTTTTTCATGAAAAGGAATCATAAGCTTTTTGTAATTTTTCTAATGTGCTTATTTTTTTCTGGATGTGATGAGAAAAAATACATTAAGATTAATGTGATTGAAAAACATATGTGGATCGATTTAATGCCCAAGGTTAACGGTAACTCAAAATCTTTTGTCTTTTTAAACTTTGAATTCAAAAATGTAAGTAATTATGATTTGACTGTTGACTCGTTAAATTTTATTGCACAAAGCAAAAGTAAAAAAACAAAATATTTTTTTAACAACGTCGAACTTTCTGAAAAATTTCCTTTGAGTATTAATTCAAATGTTAATACACAGTTTACATTAAAAGCAGAAACTGACGCATTGAAAATTCATGAAAATATAACTAACCAAAATTTTGAAGGATTCATTGTTTTATTTTTCAGCAAAGAAAAAAAATCAGTCAAAGAAGTTTTTTCGATAGGTGAATTAATCCTCGAGAAGGTTTACTAATTATGGATTTGGTAATTATCTTATTTGCGCTTTTATCATCCGCGTACTTTTCAGCTAATGAAATTGCTTTTGTAGTTGCCAACAAAGTTAAAATCGAAATTCGTGCTCAGAAAAATATTTTTGGTGCGAAAGCTGCTCGAAAAATTATTCGAAATCCCGAAGAAGTATTTGTTACTATTTTAGTCGCAAACAACATCGCAAATATTACTTTTGCTACTTTTTTTGGTCTACATATTCAACAGGCCCTAAATTTATCTGAAATTTCAACTTTATTAATAACTACGCTTATTCTTTTAATTTTTGGCGAAATTATCCCTAAAGCATTAACTCGTGAAACTGCTGATGTTGCTATATTATATTTCTCATATCCATTTCGTTTGATAAAAATAATCCTCTATCCACTTGTAAAAATTTTGGAATGGATTTCTAAATCAATATTAGAAAAGTTCGATATAAAATTTGACCTTCCACAAATTCTTGAAAAAGAAGACATTAAAATTTTGCTCAAAGAAAGTGTGGAGACAGGAAGCGTTGATCAACAAGATAAAAGAATGATTGACCGTGCAATCGAACTTGGAGACCAAAAGGTCTACGAAGCAATGAGACCACGTACTGAAATTGTAGCCTGTGATATTAATACGAACAAAGATGAACTTTTGAAATTGTTTATTGAAAGTGGCTACTCGAAAATTCCAATTTATGACGGAACGATAGATAAAATTCTTGGCGTTGTATATCTCCACGCTCTTTTTACTGAATTCGAGTCCATACAAGATATAATGAAAGAGATTCCGTTCTATCCCGAGACAAAACCAAGTATAGAACTTCTTAAAGAATTTTTAAGCGAAGGTCATTCGATTGCAATAATAGTTGATGAATATGGAGGTACAGCTGGCTTAGTAACCTCTGAAGATTTAATAGAAGAGTTGCTTGGTGAAATTAAAGATGAAACTGACGAGGAAGAAAATATTTGCCGAAAGTTAGGTGATAATTCATATTTAATCAGTGGGCGCTCAGAAATTGATTTTGTGAATGAGCAATTTGGACTGTTGATACCCGAAGGCAGATATGAAACAGTAGGTGGTTACATTATTAATAAACTGGGGAAAATTCCCCTTGAAGGCGAGGATTTTATAATCGATAACTTTAAGATAACAATAATTAAAGCTTCACCTAATCGAGTGGAACTTGTTAAATTAGTCGAATTACCCAAATTGGAAGAATAATGTTCTTTAAATTAGAACATCAAGATCCGAATTCAAAAGCTAGAGCAGGTTTAATTAAGGTTGACCATGGTTATGTCCAAACTCCTGTTTTTATGCCAGTAGGAACTCAAGGAACAATAAAAGCAGTTGAACACCGTGAACTTTACGAAATAGGTACTCAAATCATTTTGGGAAATACTTATCATTTATACTTAAGACCGGGAACAGACATACTTTATAAATTTGGTGGGCTTCATAAATTTATCAACTGGCAAAAACCAATTTTAACTGATAGCGGTGGCTTTCAAATCTATAGTCTTTCTGACTTGAGAAAAATTCGAGAAGAAGGTGTTGAGTTTAAATCTCACATTGATGGTTCTATGCATTTTTTCACTCCCGAGAAAGTGATTGATATTCAACGTTTGATTGGTGCTGATATAATGATGGCTTTAGATGAATGTGTTGGTTATCCTGCTGATTACTCTTATGTCAAAAAATCTGTCGAATTAACTTCTAAATGGGCAAAAAGATGTTTTAATTTTTTTAAGAACTCAGAGAGTTATTACGGATATAATCAATTTTTATTTGGGATTGTTCAAGGTAGTGTATTTAAGGATTTGAGAAAAACTTCGGCGGATGATTTAATCCAATTAGATTTTGATGGATTTGCAATTGGTGGACTTGCTGTTGGGGAGTCTACTGATGAAATGTATGAGATAACCGATTTTACTACCGATTTTTTACCACATAATAAACCGAGATATTTGATGGGAGTAGGTAGGCCAGAGAATCTTTTAGAGGCAATTGAAAGGGGAGTTGATATGTTTGATTGCGTAATGCCTACAAGAAATGGACGCAACGCTTATCTTTTTACGAATCAAGGCATAATTTCAATTCGAAATAATCAATTTAAAGATGATCCAGATCCTGTTGAAGAAACTTGTGATTGTTATACTTGTAAAAATTTTTCAAGGGCATATTTGAGGCACCTGTTTATTGCTCGAGAAATTGTGGCACTTCAGCTTGCTTCTATTCATAATTTACGATTTTATTTAAATTTGATGTCCGAAGCGCGTCAAATGATCATCGAAAACAAGTTTACTGAATGGAAAAAAGAAAAAGTACTTCAAATTTCAAACAAACTATCAATAAATAAGGAGGAAACAATTGATTAACTCGATTATATTATTTGCACCACCTCCTGGACAAGATCCCGGAGCAAGTATGATAAGCACACTGATAATGTTTGCTGCTATTTTCATGATTATGTACTTTTTAATGATCCGTCCACAACAAAAAAGAGCAAAAGAACGCGAAAAAATGTTAGGTGATCTTAAAAAGGGTGACAAAGTTATTATGTCCAGTGGAATATATGGAACAATTTCATCTATTGATGAAAGAACTGTGGTTGTTCAAGTTGCAGATAATGTGAAAATTAAATTTGAAAAATCAGCCGTAGCTGCCGTTCTTAAAGACTAATATCTTCACTTAACTGTTTATGAAAACCTGGTGCAATCTCGACTCTTTTCTTTTCGATGAAAATTTTGGTTGCTTAATCCAAAACAATTAGTAAATTCAGTACTTTTGAAAGGTAAGAACTTTTCCACATACTATTTGTAAAATTTTTATAAAAGAAATTATCCTTTACTTTAAGTAAGAGAAAAAATCATAGGTGAATTAGTTAACCTAGATTTTTTGGATATTTGAAAAGAATAAATTTAAAGAATCACTAACGAAAAATGGTTTTCAAATTTTTAGATCACACAGCAGATATTGGAATTTTTGTTGAAAGTTTTGATTTCAAGTCAGCATTAGAAGAAAGCATAAAAGCTTTAATCCTATTAATTTTTGGAGAACTTATTGAAAATGACATTTATGAAGTTAATAATGGAACTGTTGAAATTCAGAGTAATGATAAAGAAAGTTTGCTTGTGGATTTTTTAAATGAGATTTTGTTTTTAATTGATTCTAAAAAAATAATTCCGTTGAAACTTGAGATCCTTGAAATTTGTAATAATGGTTTGAAAGCAAAATACCTGGCTTATCCAATTAATTATGAGAAAAATCCAATACGCCTTTATGTTAAAGCAGTAACGTTTCACCAATTAGAAATTGAAGAAAAAGAAAATCAAACTACAATTAAATTCTTTGTGGACATATGATAGTTGAAAAAATTTCAGATGTTAAGTATCGAATTCCTAAATCAAACTTTCCTTTCATGCGAGTTGATGGCGTAATTTACGCTGATGATATACTTTTTGAAGCTATTAAAAATGACAAAACTATTGAACAGATTGCAAATACTGCTTCATTGCCTGGTATAGTAGGTTACTCCCTTGGTATGCCCGATGCGCATCAAGGTTATGGCTTTGCTATTGGAGGTGTTGCTGCCGTTGATTTAAAAGATGGAGTTGTTTCGCCCGGTGGAATTGGTTATGACATTAATTGTGGAGTTCGTTTACTAGCTACTGATTTAGAATTTGATGATGTAAAAGATAAAATAGAAGAACTTGTTAAACAGCTTTTCCATGAAATACCCTCTGGTACAGGGAGGGGTGGTGATTTAAAATTAAGTTACGAAGAATTAGATAATGTTATGAAACTCGGAATTGATTGGGCAATTCAAAACAAGTATGCTCTTACAGAGGATAAAGAATTTATTGAGGAATACGGACGAATTCCCAATGCAAATCCTGATATGCTTTCGAATAAAGCAAAAGAAAGAGGTAGAGATCAACTTGGTACTTTAGGTTCTGGGAATCATTTTGCTGAGGTTCAAATTGTTCAAGAAATTTTTGATGAAGATACTGCGCAAAGTTTCGGATTGCATAAAAATCAAGTTGTTGTATTAATTCATACAGGTTCACGTGGACTTGGTCATCAAGTATGTACAGATTACTTGAAAGAAATGGACGCAGCCATGAAAAACTATGGAATAAAAGTACCCGACCGCGAGTTAGCCTGTGTTCCAATTGACTCAAAAGAAGGACAAAGATATCTTCAAGCGATGGCGGCAGCTGCAAATTTTGCATTTAATAATCGTCAGCTTATTACTTATAATGTTCGTAATGTTTTCAAGCGACTTTTCAAGACAGATAAAATTAAAATTGTTTATGATGTTTGTCATAATATTGCAAAAATTGAAGAGCATGAAGTTCATGGTAGAAAAATGAAAGTTTTGGTTCACCGAAAAGGAGCAACCAGAGCATTTCCCAAAGGTAATCCCGCACTGCCTGAAGCGTATCGTAATATTGGTCAACCAGTGATTATTCCCGGAAGCATGGGCACGTTTTCATATGTACTGGTTGGAACAGAATTGGCTATGAAGGAGACTTTTGGTTCAACATGTCACGGTGCGGGTAGAACTTTATCTCGAAACAAAGCAAAAAAAATGATGAGTGCCAATGAAGCTGTTCAAAAATTAAGAGAAAAAGGCATTTATATTCAAGCAACGACAAAATCTGGAATAACAGAAGAGATACCAGAAGCATATAAGAATGTTACTGAAGTTGTTGAAGTAGTACATAAAGCTAGAATTTCTACCAAGGTTGCTAAATTAAAGCCAATCGGGGTGATTAAAGGTTAGTTATGAACAGAAGAACTGCATTAATTCTTGTCTTAACACTTTTTAATCTTTCTTATGCTCAGATTAAGAAAACAGTTTATCACATTGGAATAGAAGGTGATATTGATTTAGGACTTGCTCCTTATGTTGCTCGAGTAATTGAAGAAGCAAATGAAAAAAATGCTGATGCAATAATTATAGAATTGAATACATTCGGTGGAAGAGTAGATGCAGCAACTCAAATTCGTGATGCTATAATTACATCAAGAATTTTAACGGTAGCGTTTGTAAATAAAAGAGCAATATCTGCTGGAGCTTTAATTACTATTTCTGCAAAAAAAATAGCTATGTCGCCGGGCTCAACCATGGGAGCTTCAACAGTAGTAGGGCAAACAGGTGAAAAAGCTCCGGAAAAATATCAATCTTACATGCGCTCTGAAATGAGATCTACTGCTGAGAAAAATAATCGCCGACCTGATATTGCTGAAGCAATGGTTGATGAAAAAATTGTTATTAAAGATTTTCCACAGTTGGATGATTCTACAAAACTTTTGACAATAACAACGGAAGAAGCATTAAAGGTAGGATATTGTGATTTTATCGTTAATGATATCAATGAATTATTAGAGAAGTTGGAACTTGAAAATGCCAACATCGTCAGAACAGAAACAAACTGGGCAGAGGATATAGTTCGTTTTTTAAGCAATCCAATCATAAGCAGTTTGTTAATTATGCTGGGGATACTTGGACTATTCACTGAAATTAAAACTCCCGGGTGGGGAGTTCCAGGCACTGTTGGATTGATTGCACTGGCTTTATTTTTTGGAACTAATTACATTCTTGAACTGGCAAACATTTGGGAAATCCTTGTTTTTCTTTTAGGTCTAGCTTTACTTCTTATTGAAATATTTTACATTCCAGGTTTTGGATTTCTTGGCATACTTGGTATTATTCTTATGATTGGTTCTATATTTTTTGGATTGATTGGAGAATTACCTATTATAACTGGTGATGATGTTTCGCTGGCACTTATTCAACTGGCATTTTCAATCTTCTCATCAATCCTTGTTCTTGCTATCTTATGGAAGTTTCTACCGCGAACAACCATGTGGAATCGTTTAATTCTTTCCATTAGTGAAGAACAAACAAAAGGTTTTATTTCGAATCCAGAATTAGATTTTTTAATAGGTAAAAAAGGAAAAGCAATTACGCCATTAAGACCCGCTGGTATAGCATTGATTGATGGAAATAGATACGATGTAATTGCAGAAGGTGAATTTATCACAAAAAATAGTGAAATTGAAGTTATAGGAGTTGTAGGTTCAAAAGTAACTGTTAAAAAAGTAGGTAATCAAGAATTTTGAACTGATTTTTGATTGTTAGATTGATGAATCAAAAATTTTGGATATTTGCTTAAGTAAATTCAAATCCTTAAGTTTGTATCAAAATTAGCCATTTCCGAAGGGGAGTGGCTAATTTTTTTATTAATAATCTCATCTGAGTGTTTAACTAAATAATAACCAAATGAGGATTAAAGAATGAGTGACTTTATTTACATGACAAGAGAAAGATATCTTGAAATAGAAAAAGAACTAAACGATTTAAAGGTACGAGGAAGAAAAGAGATAGCCCAAAAAATTGCTGATGCAAGGGCACATGGAGATCTATCCGAAAATGCTGAATATGATGCAGCGAAAGAAGAACAAGGATTGCTAGAATTAAAGATTTCAAAACTCGAGAGTATGCTTTCTCGTGCAAAAATCATAGGCACTAATAATATCTCAACAGATGAAGTTCGTGTATTAACGAAAGTTAAAGTTAAAAATTTAAAAACAGGTAAAGAACTTACATACCACCTTGTTTCGCCCGAAGAAGCCGATTTTGAGAATGGAAAATTATCTGTTAATTCTCCAATTGGTAGACAATTACTTGGAAAAAAGGTTGGTGACACGGTTAAAGTCACTGTCCCAGCTGGAGTAATTGAGTTTCAAGTTCTGGAAATAATGAAGTAAAAATTTATCGTTAAGATGCTCTTTTCAATATCCCATCTTTTACATCTTTTTTTGTTTTTTAATATGATTGAATCTGAAAAATTAATTCTTCTGCATTCTAAGTTAGCAAAGATCATAAAATCATTTAATGGAACTGTTGCTATAGCTTTTAGTGATTTGAACAACGAGTCAAATAAATTTTTTTATAATGAAAACTTAGAATTTCATGCAGCTAGCACCTTTAAGACAGCAGTAATGCTCGAAGTTTTCAAACAAGTAAGTGAAAAGAAATTTTCTTTAGATGATACAATTCTTGTAAAAAATGAATTTAGAAGCATTGTCGATGGTTTAGTTTATACAATTAACGTTCACGTGGAAAGTGATGATAAGTTATATTCAAAATTAGGCTCTTATGTAAAAATTCACAATTTAGTTTATGATATGATTACAGTTAGCAGTAATCTGGCAACTAATCTCTTAACTGAGCTTGTAAAGCCTGAAAATGTTACTAATACTTTGATAAATTTTGGAATTTTTAATATGAAGGTCATTCGTGGTGTTGAGGATTTAAAGGCATATCGACTGGGCTTGAATAATAAAACAACTGCTTTCGATTTGCTTCAAATTTATAAACTCATTGCAACAAAAAGTATTTTAGATGAAACATCATGTGACAAAATGATTGAGATATTATCAGCTCAAAGTATTAGGGATCGAATTCCTAAATATCTTCCGACAGATGTTATAGTGGCACATAAAACGGGAAGTATCTCAAAAATAGAGCATGATGGTGGAATAATTTTTTTACCCGATGGTAAAAAGTATGTTCTTGTAGTCTTAACGAGCGACTTTGAAAATTCAGCTAACGCTAAAGAAGTAATAGCTCAGGTTTCAAAAGTTTGTTACGACCACATGGTAAGCAAATAAAAATGATAACTTTACAACATAGAATTATTCAAAAGGTTTGGAATTTTGTTAAGGAGCACAATTTAATTCATAAAAATGATTCTATTCTTCTTGCAATAAGTGGGGGTTCGGACTCAGTTTTTCTTTTGCATTTTTTTTCAGTTATTAAAAATCATTTGAATCTAAATTTAGTAGCAGCTCATCTTAATCATTCACTTAGAGGTGAGGATTCTGATAAAGATGAGAAATTTGTAGAAAAAATTTGTAATGATCTAAGTATTAAGCTTGTAAGCCGCAAAGTGGATGTGTGTGAATACGCAAAGGCTAACAAATTAAACATTGAAGAAGCTGGAAGAATCTTAAGATATAGTTTTTTTAATGAAACAAAAGAACAATATCGTCTAAATAAAATTGCAACAGGTCATACATCCGATGATAACGCTGAATCAATAGTTTTTAATTTAATAAGAGGAACTGGTGTATCGGGTTTGGCTGGTATTGCAATTAGAAACGAAGCTATAATTCGTCCAATTTTGTGTCTTACAAAAAGTGAAATTTTAGATTTCTTGAATGAAAATAAAATAAAATATATTATCGATAAATCTAACTTAAGTACAGATTTTTCAAGAAATCTTATCCGGCTGAAAGTAATACCTGAATTAAAAAAAATTAATCCAGCACTTTCGGAAACATTATTAAATACTTCAAATTTGTTTAAGTCACTAAGGGATTTTCTAAATGTAAGCACAGAAATTTGTAATGGCATTTTTAATGTTAAAAAAAACGATCAAGGTACTGCTCTAGAAATAAAAATTGAATTGCTTAAACAACTTAAGTCAATTTTTGTTAAGCCAGTTTTAGCAAATGATTCATCCTGTTTGTATGGTTTGTTTATGGATTATCATCCAGATGAATTTGAAGAAGACAATAAAAACATTGTTAGAGATATTAAGCATTCAGAAATTTTTTCTCAACTTCGTTATCCTTTAATGCATCATACTCAAAAACTTATAAGAGAGCTTTTTCATGTTCAATTAGATTATCATCACATTGAAAATATTTTTTCACTGATTGATAAAAAAAAAGGTAAAAGTGTTGAACTACCTATGAATTTAATTGCTATTCGTGAAAGAGGTTCGATAATCGTTCTTATAAAAGAAAATCTAGATGAAGTTAATCTTGAAGTTAAAATTGGGAATGAGTATAGAGAAAACTATTTTCAATTCTCAATGAATTATGTCGATAAGAATAAAATAAATTTTTCTGCAGATAGAATGATTGAATTTATTGATGGTGATATGATACGGGGAAAACTTTTATTGAGAAAGTGGAAAGCTGGTGATAAAATGATACCACTGGGATTAAACTCATACAAAAAAGTTAGTGATATTTTAACTGATTCAAAGATTGCACATTCCATTCGAGAAAAAGTTCTTGTTCTTGAAGATGATAACGAAATTATTTGGTTGGTTGGAGTAGCACTTTCAGATAAATATAAAATTAATGTTAATACCAAAATTATAGTTAAATTAAAGGTTAAATATGAATTTGAATTTTAATGAAAAAGTTATTCATGTAAATGATGAAACTTTTGAAATTTTATTTGACGAGCTGACAATTCAAAAAAGAGTGAAGGAATTAGGTGAGGAAATTAGTAAAGATCATATGGGTAAAGTTCCTATTTTTATTGGGGTATTAAATGGTTCGGTCATATTTTTTTCCGACTTAATACGAAACCTTTCTATTAATTGCGAAGTAGATTTTTTGAAGCTTTCAAGTTATGGTGATGCAAAAATTTCTAGTGGAAATGTGAGATTAATAAAAGAATTAAATGCTGATATCAAAGATCGAGATGTAATTATTGTAGAGGACATAGTTGACACTGGTCTTTCTATCGTTTATATGAAGAGTCTTATTCAACCACAAAATCCAGCAAGTATCAAGGTTGTGACTCTTTTGCATAAAAAAGAAGCTACAAAATATGAACTTAAACTTGATTATATTGGATTTCAAATTCCAAATAAATTTGTCATTGGATATGGACTTGATTATAGTCAAAGATTTCGTCATTTACGGTCAATATATGCATTAAAAAGTACAATGGAGTGATCATGGAAAACAGAGATAGAGATAATAGAAACCGTTCACCTGAAAATATTGATTGGACGAAGATACTTAGATTAGTTTTTGGCTGGGGTGGGGTTATAGTTGCCGCAATTTTAGTTATGCAGGTATTTCGTAGCGGTGATATGTCTGAAGTGGAGATACCTTATAATGAATATCAAAGGCTCATGAACGAAGATAAAATTGAAAGTGCTGTTGTTAAGAAATCTGAAATTAACAATTATTATTTTCATGGTAGGTTGAAATCAGAAGAAAATTTAACAGTTGTCGGTGGGCGGACAATTAAAACAAAAAAGTTTGTAGTTTTTCTACCTGAAGCTGGTTCTCCTGAAAACATAAAAGTTTGGAATGAGAAAGGGATTAGTTTTACTTTTGAGGAGAAGGATTCAGCGTGGTGGGCGGCATTAATGACAATTCTTCCCTGGATAATAATTTTTGGTTTGTGGATATTTTTCATGAGACGGATGCAAGGTGCTGGAGGTGGAACCAAAGGGATATTCAATTTTGGGAAGAGTAGAGCAAAACTCTTCACGGAAAATATGCCGAAAGTTACTTTTAAGGACGTAGCAGGTTGCGAAGAAGCTAAAATTGAATTGCAAGAAATTATTGAATTCTTAAAAGAACCTGCAAAATTTCAAAGACTTGGTGCACGAATTCCGCGTGGTGTTTTATTGTTAGGACCTCCAGGCACAGGAAAAACTTTACTCGCAAGGGCTGTAGCAGGTGAGGCGGGAGTTCCATTTCTTTCAATCTCAGGAGCAGACTTTGTTGAAATGTTTGTTGGGGTTGGAGCAAGTCGTGTACGTGATTTATTTGAACAAGGTAAAAAATATGCACCATGCATAATATTTATCGATGAAATTGATGCTGTGGGAAGACAAAGAGGAGCTGGACTAGGAGGAGGTCATGACGAAAGAGAACAGACTCTTAATCAATTATTAATTGAAATGGATGGATTCGAACCAAACAATGGAATAATAATAATTGCTGCGACAAACAGACCTGATATCCTTGATCCGGCTTTATTACGTCCTGGTCGTTTTGATCGACAAGTTGTTGTTGATAGACCTGATGTAAAAGGCCGAGAAGAAATTTTAAAAGTTCATACCAGAAAAACTACTCTTGCTCCAGATGTTGATTTATCTATTATTGCTAAGTCAACACCAGGACTTTCAGGGGCAGAATTAGCAAACCTGGTGAATGAAGCAACACTACTAGCAGCTAGAAAAAACAAACGATATGTTGATATGGAAGATTTTGAAGAAGCTAAAGATAAAGTCATGATGGGTATGGAACGAAAGAGCATGATTATTTCTGAAAAAGAAAAAGAGATGACAGCTTATCATGAAAGTGGACATGTTCTCGTTGCTCGTATGATTCCAGAAGCTGATCCCGTCCATAAAGTAACTATAATTCCACGTGGTAGAGCTTTAGGTGTGACGTCATTTTTACCGTTGGATGAAAGACATACATATTCAAAGCAATATCTTCTTGCAATGATTACATATGCACTCGGTGGACGTGCCGCAGAATTAATAGTTTTTAATGAACTTACAACAGGTGCAGGAAATGACATTGAACGTGCAACCCAAATTGCAAGAAAAATGGTTTGTGAATGGGGAATGAGCGAAAAACTTGGTCCACTTGCTTATGGAAGTCGTGAAGAAGAGTTGTTCCTTGGTCGAGAAATTACAAGGCGACAAGAGATAAGTGAAAAAGTTGCTCAGATGATTGATGAAGAGGTTCATAGCATCGTGATGACATGTATGCAAAGAGCGGAAAGTATTTTGAGAGAAAATATAAGCACTTTACATAGACTAGCAAAAAACTTACTTGAAAGAGAAATTCTGGATAATGAAGAAATAGACAAAATAATTCGTGGAGAAGAACTACCACCTGCGAAAAAGAATAACACAACTAATGAACAAGAATTACCTGAACATGTGAAAAAACTTATGGAATTAAGGAAAGGTAAAAGTGGCATTGATGAAGCAAATCCAGAAAATTTACCAGATCAAAATAAAAAATCATCATGATGTGAATATTCACGAAAACGCCACCATAGAATATAAACACGAAGTTATTAGAAAGTTGATTCATCTTAATTCACTTTCAATTCCTGTAATTTATTATCACATCGATAAACAACTTTCATTATCAATCTTAATTCCATTAACTTTTGCATTTCTTGTTGTAGACATTGTAAGATACTATAATCCACAAATTGCCGAGTGGTTCTATAAAATTTTCGGATTCCTTTTAAGAAGGAAAGAAATAGATGAAACCAAAAAGCGACTGAATGGAGCTACTTATGTTTTGGTTTCAGCGTTGTTTTGTGTTATCATATTTCCAAAGTTAATTTTTGTAACAGCCTTTTCTATTTTAATAATTTCTGATATTTCTTCAGCACTTATTGGTAGAAAATTTGGTAAGAGAAAATTTTTTGCAAAGAGTCTTGAAGGCTCTGCCGCATTTTTTATTTCAGCAGTAATTGTGATTTTTTTTACTCCTAAAGTGGAACATCATTTTATGGAATATGTGATTGGAATAATAGCTGCTTTTTTTGGTACGATTGCAGAAAGTTTATCTTTCGAAGTAGATGATAATCTATCAATTCCAATAACTATTGGTACTGTAATGTGGATTCTTTATGCACTTCTCTTACCACAAATAAACGTTTATCATTTTGGGTAGAAATATGAGAAAATATATACTTTTAACTCTATTGGTCGTCGGTATTTCTTTAATAATAAGTTGTAAATCACAACTACCACCAGCTATTGGTAAAGAAGATGAGATAATTGTTTTTGCTGACTCATTAAAGTGGAATGATTTTTATGATTTTCTTGGAGTTGTTTTTGAGAAAGAAATCATTACACCACAGCCTGAAAAACTCTTCGAATTAAAACGTGTTGATTTGAATCAACTTAAAAAATACAAAAACAGAAAAAACATATTGATTGTTACGACTCTAGATGTAGAAAACGATGTTACAAAATATGTTAAATCAATTCTTGATAGCACTGTTATGAGTCTTGTTAAAAAAGGTGAAGAGTTTGTAATAAAGAAAAGAAATGTATGGGCAAAAGACCAGGTAGTTGTGATTTTAATTTCTAATACACTTCCAGAGTTGATTGTCAAGGTTTTCAGGGAACAAGATAATCTGCTTTACTTCTTTCAGAGTGCTTCTGATGAAAGAATGTTGAAAAACTTATACAATCCTACGTATGAGAAAAAAGATTTAGAAGCAAAGTATTTAAAAAATTATGGATGGAAAATTTACATACAAGCAGATTTTCTTGAGGCAATAAACGATAGTGTAAATAAATTTGTTTGGCTTAGACGTGCTCCAAATTCAGATATGGAAAGGTGGATTTTTGTTCATTGGATTGAATCAGTAGATTCAAGATGGCTTAACAAGGATTCAGTAATTGCGATTCGAAATAGAGTCACACAGAAATTTTATCGAACTACTGATGATAAAGCATATGTGCAGGTTGCACCGGAGTACATTAATCAAACTGAGTATAATTTTAATGGTAAGTATGCAATATTTACACAAGGATTATGGAGAATGAATGACTATTCAATGGGAGGTCCATTCGTTAATTATATCTTTTTAGATGATAAAAAAAATCGATTGTATATGCTTGATGGTTCAGTTTTTTCGCCAAGATATGAAAAGAAATCTTTAATACAACAAGTTGATGTGACGTTAAGAACTTTTAGATTAATTGACGACCTTTCAAAAAAAGAAATTGATAATTTGCTGATACATCTGAAATAGAATCACCAAATTAAATTTTAATTAAGGCTGTCAGTGATAATATTACATTGACAGCCTTTTTTATTTTATCGGGTTCTATTCTAAAAGGTTTGTGTTTTTAGACTTAAAATTTTCAATTCTTCTAGAACCTGTATGCCGGTTATAACTGTTTATCACGATAATTCTTTTTCAAATGATCTCAATGCGTCTTTCATTCGTAAGTTTGAATCAAATTATTTAATTTATCAGGTAATTGTAATCCGGGATTAATTTTTAACGCAAGTTCAACAAATTTTTTAGCTTTCTCTCTGTAATTGTAATCAAGTTCATATAAAGCTCTGTTTACATGCATTGTCGAAATTAGATCTTTTAACATTGACGAGTAATAATCGTCTCTATCTCTAAAATTTATTACATAATCTTGAACTTTTAATTCATGGTAAGATGTGTCTACTACGACCTTAAACATAAAAAGATCGGGAACAATTCTTAAAGAATCAGGGATTGTAAATAATCCCTGCCTGAAATCAATTGTAATCATTTCGGGAGTGAGATAAATGGAATGATCATTTATATTTCTGACAATGAAGCTCGAAATAATTTCTCTAAAATATTTTTCAAGTACTATTGAATTGTAATTTTGATTTCTTTCAAACTTTAATAGTTCTGGAATGAATTCTTTAATTAAATTTTCAGATCGAGCGTAAATTACTGGATTTATTTTCTTTAATTGATTGAAGTACCAACTTCTTCTTAAGAGTTCTTTATCTATTACGGTTACATCTTTTCTATGATTTTCAACGAACTGTAAATAGTAGGATGGAGAGATAAAGAAATCCCACAAATAAGAAATCACAATGGAATTTTTATCAAGTGATTGAAGAGCTTGGTATGTATAATCTTGAAACTGAGAGTTTTCACTTTGGTTTACTTTTTCGAAGTTAAATATCAAAGTTGTCAATGGAACTAAAGTTAATATAAATTTCAAATAAGATATTTTGTTTTTAAGTTTTTCAAAAAAATAATAGAATGAAAAAGTGATAAAAAAGCCAGCAGAGATAAAAGCAAGTAAGAAGTAAGAATCTATGTCATTAATATCATAGTTGATGGAATATAAAACACAAGTAATAAAAAGAATTGAAACAAAGTAGAATAATTTTCTTTTCAATCTAAATGAAACGATAATTCCTATTATGAAGAGCAAAATACCAAGATATGCAAATTCTTCTGGGAATATTTTTAGGAAATATTTGAATTGCTTTGAAGCAGATTCGGTTGAAGAAAATATCCATGATTGATATTGCCATCCCATGATGTGTCGTTGGAAACGTTCGAAATCAATAGGATTGCCCCAATTTAGTTCAGGGTTTGCTGAAGCTCTCAAAGGTAAATAAAGGTAAAGAATAAGGGGAATTATAAAAATTGCTAACATCAATAGAATTTTTTTGAGCGAAATTTTATTAAAGCCAAAATTATTAAAGTAATGAAACACAAAAGCAGGAATAAGAAGGATTGATGTCATGTGATTTGTAAATGAAAGTCCAAAGAAAAATGCAAAAATTAACCATTTCTTATTGGATTTTATTTTTGTGTCTGATTTTTTGTCTTTCTCATCACTTAGAAGTGCATTCAGGAAAAGGTAAATTGCAATGGAAACTAGTGCTATATGGAGTGAATAAACCTCAACTGAAGTAGATTGACTCCAGAATGTTTTTGAAAATGCAATTATATATGCTGAAATAATTGCTAAGATTTTCAAGTTAAATTCATCTGTGATTACAGGACTACCCGTCTTTTTCTTCGATTTGATTGAATGTTGTTCCGTTAAGTGAAGGTTTTTCAGAATTAAAAAATTAGTTTTAGAAATGAAGTAAAATCCTATAACTGTGTAAAGTGTAGATAGAAAATTTAACGTTTTAATCTTTGTTTCGAAGAATGGAATTAGAGAAAACAAATATCCTAATATTGTGAAAAGTGGGTAACCTGTAGGATGAGGAATTCCAGGCAAACAGGCAACTGCAGCAAGTTCTCCTGAATCTATATGAATCACTCCTGGTGCTTGTGTAATGACATAAACAATTAGAACTGGAATGGTGCTAAGAAAAAAGATAAATTTTTTAATCCAGATCATTAAACACTTCCTTATTTAGTTTTTCCAGTATCTTTTGTGACTGTAATAAAATCTTATTAAAATATAAAATTATGTTGTCAATTCCCTTTATCTTAAAAAACTTTCGAATGAATTTACTATTAAATTCCTTACCAATGATAATGTTCTTTTTATTGTAAAGAACATTTCCAATTACAATTAATGTGAGTAACTTATGATAGTTTCGATTCATTTGAACAAAGACTTTTTTTAATTCTTTTGTTAGATTTTTATCGTGGTTTTTAAGTAGTTGATAAATGAGTTTTAGAGTTTTTGATTCATCTTCAAAGAAATGATTCAACAATTCAAATTCAGAAATATCATTCTGTGAGAGATTTATGTAACATAATTTCAATTTTTGTCTGAAAAACCTGAAGTCAGTAATTCCACCAAAGTTGTTTTTAGGATCAAGTGTATCTTGGTAATGATGTAACTTGTGTTCAAAATATTTTTTTCTAGTTTGGTTAACTTCATGAATTAAAGTTTTGATGTTAAACGATTTGATTTTTTGATGTAGAACATTATTAATCTCTAAAAACAAATCAAAATTACCGGAGATAAATCTACTATCGCTGTATGCCATCAACTCCCACACTCGCATACGATTATTAACATATTTTTTGAATTCGCTCAAAGTCCAGTTTAGTTTAGAGACCGTACCTTCGGGTTTAAGTCTAAAATCAACATCAACGTAGTCCAGATTCTGCAGATCTTTTTTGATTTTTTCCAAAAGATGACTTGAAAATTTTTGAGTTGTTTTTTCATCTGTGGAGTCACTAAAAATCAATACAAGGTCAAGGTCTGACTTAAAATGTAATTCTCTTGAACCATAACTACCGAGTGCAAGCAAGCAGAAATCCGATTTTTCAAGTTTGAAGTCGTTCGATTGATCATTGATGGTTTTGTTGAAATATTTGTCAAAGAAATCTGAGTAAGCTATGCTAAGACTACTAGTTGAAATTTTTTTTGTTAGAAAATTGACTGATAGATAAAATTTAAGTAAATCAAGTTCATAAGTAGATAAGTTTTTTAAGTCAATAGCTTCATTAAGATTAATAAAAGTTTTCCCCGAGATGAAAAAATCTAAAATGGAGTTACTAATCATTAAATAGTTGAATAAAACTTCTGAAAGATCACATATTAAAATAATAATCTTCAATTTTTCTTTATCTAATACTACTTCTCCTAACTGATAGATTGAATTAAACTTCCCTAAAATTTTAAAAAAGTTTTGAAGACATTTGTCAGGATTTTCTGCATTTTTAAGATAATCAAATAAATTATTCTGGAAACCTTCTAAGTTAAACTTTTCGGATAAGATCGATGACTTTGAAAATTGAGAAATTATATACTCAAAAATTTTTATGAGAATTCTTTCTGATTCATTTTGGTCTTTGAAATTAACTTTACTGATAGCTTTGCTTAAAATTTTATCGCTTTCTTTTGACCTAAAGATTGATTCATAAAACTTTATAACTTCATTTCTAAAATTTTCTAATTTATTATTAAATACTCTAAGGTTTTGAATTTTCAGGTACTTTAACAAGTTCAATAATTTTTCTTTCTCTTCGGGTAAAACATAAGTCTGCCGATCGTCCATAAGTTGTATAAAGTTTTCAATCTTACGAAAGAAAACATATGAACCTTTTATTTTTTCAGATACATTTCTGTTGATCAAACCTTGCTTATGAAGTTGAGTAATAGCATCAATTATATTTCCGGTTTTGATGATTTTGTATTTGTGCCCATAAATCAGTTGAAGAGTTTGAATAGTAAATTCAATGTTTCTTATGCCTCCATAAAAATATTTTATGTTTTTCGTACGGTTCTGAATTAATGAGTTATCGAAAACTTGTTCATTATAAAATCTCAATCTTTGAATTAATTTATTGGGTGAAATTGGATTTTGAAAAACAAAACTATCTAACATTAACATAAACTTTTCGAATAAAAAATAATCGCCAGAAACGAAACTTGCTCTCAGCAACATCTGTCTTTCCCATTCTCTCCCCATTGATTGATAATAAACTTGATAGTAACCAATTGATCGTGCAAGAGGAGCATATTTACCATCTGGTCTCAATCGAAAATCTAAACGATAAAGATATCCTTCGACATTATCGCCCGAACATATTTTAATTAAATGTTTAATCACTTTGTCATAATATTCAATTACGTAGGATGAGTATTTTTCTTCAGTATTATCAAAAACACAAATTAAATCTACGTCGGAGCTATAGTTTAATTCATTTCCACCGAGCTTTCCAAGTGCAACAAGACAATATGGTGGAATTTTTATTTTTTTTTCAATACGAGTTATGCTTAAAGCGAGTTTGAAAGCTTGGTCAAGAATTGCTTTTGTTAAATGTGAGTATTCACGGGAAGTTTCATAGAAATTAGCCAGTCCCGATAAGTCTTTTAATCCAATCCTTAAAATATGTTCTCGACGGAAACGCGAAAATACCTTTAACTTTTTATCAAATGTTTTGTAAATATTTAATCTATAAACTAATTCTTTTTCAAAATCCTCGTAGGTGAACGATGTTTTTAATCCTTCGTCAGTAAGAAATTCAGTAAGATATTCAGGATTTCTAACAACTATATCAGTTAAATAATTGCTGAAAGCTGCAATTCTCAGGATAGTTTTGAAATAAAGTGTTAAAACTTTAAAATCAGCTGAATAAACTTGTAGATAATAATCATTATCAAGGATTTTTTTCAGATTATTAATGACTCTCTCAGAAAGATATATATTCTTAAGTTCAAGAGAAATTTCTCTAATTAATTTAGCTACTAAAATTGGAACTAGAAATTTTCCGGCTGAAGATTTTATTATATTTATAAGCTTTCTACAATGCACATACAAATTTAATTAATCAATAAAAAATTATTATAAATAAAAGCCTAAAATTTCGGATGCGTTTTAATAATAAATATATTTGTCATCTATTAAAATAAAAGATTTTTGATCAAAACATACGTGATTTTTTTAAAAATGAAACCAATCATTTTCGAAACAGTTAAATAAAAATTGCAGAATTTATAATGATTGTTTTTAACTCAATCTTTGATTAGTTTTATTAAAATTTAAAGAGGGAAAATGTTAAAAATTCTTAGGAAAATATTTGGTGACAAGAGCAAAAGAGATATTGAAACATTAAAACCTATAGTTGCTGAAATAAACGAAATCTACGAAACACTCAAGGATTTAACGGATGATGAATTGCGTGAGGAAACTCAAAAACTAAAAGAACTCATTAATGAACGTACTATAGATATAAGAAACCAAATAGCTGAGTTAGAAGAGAAACTCAAAACCGATTTAACTGCCAAGGAACAACAAGAAGTTTACGATGAACTTGAAAAATTAAATAAAGAACTGGATGAAACTTACGAAGAAGTTTTAGACGAAATACTCCCACGAGCATATGCAATTGTTAAAGATACATGCAGACGATTAGTAGGTAAATCCTGGGAAGTGGTAGGTCGTAAAATCACATGGGATATGATTCCTTATGATGTTCAATTGATGGGTGCGATAGTTCTTCATCAAGGGAAAATTGCTGAAATGGCGACTGGTGAAGGTAAAACGCTCGTGGCAACGATGCCCTTGTTTTTAAATGCTTTAACTGGAAGAGGTTGTCATCTTGTTACAGTGAATGATTACCTTGCTCAACGTGACCGTGAGTGGATGGGCAAAATTTTTGAGTTTCATGGGTTGACCGTAGGTGTGATTCTTAATCATATGTCGTCAGAAGAAAGAAAGAAAATGTATCAATGTGATATAACTTATGGTACAAATAATGAATTTGGTTTTGATTATCTCCGAGACAACATGGCTATTAGTCCCGATCAGGTAGTTCAAAGAGGTCATAACTATGCAATCGTTGATGAGGTTGATTCAGTACTAATTGATGAAGCTAGAACACCTTTAATCATAAGTGGTCCTGTTGAAAGTGGTGAACAGAAGTTCACTGAACTCAAACCAAGAGTTGAACGGTTAGTTAGAGCACAAGCGCAATTAGTAGCTAAAATTGTTCAAGATGCCGAAGAAGAATTAAATAAACCCGAACCAGACTTTCATAAAGTGGGTATTTTTCTCTTAAGAGCGCATCGTGGTTATCCTAAAAATAAAAAATTAATGAAATTATTAAGTGAACCCTCAAACAAACGTTTGATGCAAGAAACTGAGCTTGAGTATATGCGTGAGCAAGAAAAACGGATGCATGAAATAGATGATGAATTATATTTTAGAATTGATGAGAGAAATCATTCAATTGACCTAACAGAAAAAGGACGTGAGTTTATCACAAGTGTTAATGAAGATAAGGACTTTTTCGTTCTTCCAGACCTTGGTACGGAAATCAGTAAAATTGAGAACGAACCGACATTATCCCCTGAAGAAAAGGCAAAAAGGAAAGATAAACTTTATCAACTTTATTCAGAAAGAAGCGACAGAATTCACACAGTTCAACAGTTATTAAGAGCTTTTGCCCTTTATGAAAAAGATGTAGAATATGTAGTTACACCTGAAGGGAAAGTGATGATTGTGGATGAGTTTACTGGTAGGTTGCTTCCGGGCAGAAGGTACTCAGATGGTTTGCATCAGGCAATAGAAGCTAAAGAAAATGTTAGGGTTGAAAAAGACACTCAAACTCTTGCAACTATAACTTTACAAAATTACTTCAGACTTTATAAAAAGTTGGCAGGAATGACTGGTACTGCCGAGACTGAGTCAGCAGAATTCTGGGAAATTTACAAATTGGATGTTGTAGTTATTCCAACTCATAAACCTTGTATACGAATTGATTATGATGATGTTATATATCGAACGATGCGGGAAAAATACAACGCACTTCTTGAAGAGATTGAAGAACTACATAAAATTGGACGACCGGTTCTTGTTGGTACAACAAGTGTTGAAACATCAGAAACAGTCAGTCGAATGCTTAAACGAAGAGGTATACCGCATAATGTATTAAATGCAAAACATCATCAGCGTGAAGCAGAAATTGTTGCCAACGCAGGTCTGAGAGGTGCGGTAACGATTGCAACAAATATGGCAGGTCGTGGAACTGATATTAAACTCGGTCCTGGTGTAAGAGAATTAGGTGGACTTGCTATTTTAGGAACAACGAGGCACGAGTCACGAAGAATTGACCGTCAGCTCAGAGGACGTTCAGGAAGACAGGGGGATCCAGGTTCATCAAAATTTTATCTTTCTCTTGAAGATGATTTGATGAGACTTTTTGGTAGTGATCGAATTGCTTCAATTATGGAACGAATGGGTGTTAAAGAAGGTGAAGTTATTACTCACCCTTTAATAACAAGAAGCGTGGAACGTGCACAAAAGAAAGTTGAAGAAAATAACTTTGCTATTCGTAAGCGTTTGCTCGAATATGACAACGTGATGAATTCGCAAAGAGAGGTGATTTATGCAAAAAGAATGCAAGCCCTTCGAGGTGAAAGATTAAAAGGTGGTTTGCTTGAAGATTTGTATGAATATATCTCAACAATTGTTCATAAACATTACGAAAATGCAGAAATAGATTTATTGCGTGAAGAACTTGTAAGAAATCTTTTAATTGATGTTCAAATCACCCCTCAATTATTCCAGCAACTTGGCGAAGATGGATTGATTAACAAAATTTACGAAGTTGCTCTCGACTTCTACAATCAAAAAGAAAAAATGCTTGGTAGTGAGTTGATGGCTAACCTGGAAAGATTCGCTTCACTTAGTGTCATAGACGAGAAGTGGAAAGAAAATTTGCGCGATATGGATGATCTTAAAGAAGGAATTGGTCTTAGAGCGTATGGTCAGAAGGATCCTTTGATTGAATATAAGAAGGAAGCATATGAACTGTTTATGGGAATGCTTGAATCTATTAGAAATGAAACATTAAAAATTGTATATAAATGGTTTCCCGAGATGCCCGAACAAATTCAACAGAGAAGGCGCCGAATGCCAGAAAGAATTTCTGCAGTCCATCAAACCGTTGATGCATTTAGTATGGCAAAAGAAGGTGCAACTGTGGCATCTCAACATGCAACAAGTGGTAAACCTCAGCCAGTTAGAGTTGGAGAAAAAACTGGAAGAAATGATCCTTGTCCGTGTGGAAGTGGAAAGAAATATAAACACTGCCATGGAAAATAAAACGAGGTATTTATGCCATCAACGAAATTAAAAAAAATTGAAGCTATTATTAGACCTTTCAAATTAGAAGATGTTAAGGAAGCCTTACAGGAAGAAGGCATTCAGGGATTGACTATTACAGAAGTTAGAGGATATGGACGACAAAAAGGTCATTCCGAGATTTACCGTGGTAGTGAATATAGAATCGAATTTGTTCCTAAAATTAAGATTGAAGTTGTCATAACAGAATCTCAACAAGATGTTGTTATTAATGCTATTATAAAGTCAGCTAGAACTGGACAAATTGGAGATGGAAAAATCTTTGTTACCAATGTGGAAGATGCAATTCGAATCAGAACAGAAGAATCAGGTAAAAACGCACTATAAAAATCTAGAATTCAATCCTATGAAATTTAAATTCATTTTTATTCTTTCTTTGCTATTTATTTCTGCCTGTTCATCAGGGAATTTTATAAAAAAAGGTTTTGAGGATTTTACAACATATTTTAATACCTACTATAACGCTAAAAAGATTTTTGTAGAAGCTGAAATAGAAATTAAACAACAGCAGAAAGAAATATTCACAGATAAAATTTATGCCCCACCGGGAAATATAACTAACAAATTAGTGACGGTTATAGAAAAATGTTCAAAAATTCTTCAATATCACCCTCAAAGTTCCCTGGTTGATAATGCACTTTTTTTAATTGGAAAGTCGTATTATTATCAAAGAGAGTTTCCAAGTGCAATTAGAAAGTTCACTGAATTAATTACAAATTTTCCGAATAGCTCTTTTGTGTCAGAAGCGAGATTATACATTGCAAGATCCTATTTGAATTCTAAAGATTTTGATCGCGCACTAAGATTATTAAATGAGATTTATGAAGAAGCACGACAATCAAAGAATAGAAAACTTCTTAGTGAAGCTCTTTTGGAAATGATTTTAATAAATTTCAAGAATGAAAATTATGATGGAATTATTCGTTACGGTGAAGAATTTGTTAAAGTAGCTAAAGATGATGAATTAATTGCTATGGTTCTGATTCAAATGGGCAAAGCATACACAGAACTTAACAATCTTGATGATGCAGTTAAAACGGTTCAAAAAGTTAATAAATATACATCAGATAATTTTTATCGCTTCAAATCTCAATTAGAACTAGCAAAAGTATATCGAAAACTCAACAACTTAAACTCTTCAGAATCTATTCTGAAAAAATTATCCAAAGAATCAAACTTTCAAGACTATAATGAGTTTATTGAACTAGAATTTGCATATTTGTACTATGCAAATGGAGATACATCAAAAGCAATAAATCAATTTATAAAAGTTGACACTACTTACGGAAATAAAGAAACCGGTGGCTTAGCTCAATTTGAGTTAGGTTTTTATTTTGAAAATGTAGTTGGAAACTATGATTCAGCGAAGTATTATTATGATAAATGTCAACGTACTCCCGTTTCGTTTGATGTATTAAAATATGCCCAGAATAGATCAAATATTTTAACTAAACACAAAAACTTATGGAATAATATAAACGCGCTAACAAAGCAGATTGTTACACTTAGAAAATTTCCTGTTGATTCTACTTACGTTCCTTTCCAAGAAATTGAAATTGATTCAACATTGTTAAATGATCCATCTTATGTAGCAGATTTACAACAATACTTTGAAGAGAAGAGAATTGCTGATAGTTTATATCAAGAAAAGCTAAAAGCTGATTCGGCTACTTACTTAATAAATTTAAAGAATGCAGATTCATTGGATGTCAATGTTGTCCGATTACACCTCGAGCTGGCCACATTGTTTCTACTGGATTATGATAAACCTGACTCAGCTTTACCACATTTATATTATGCAATTGATAGATATCCGGATTATGATTTTGCAGAGCAAGCTTTTTATGCACTTGCAAATTATTATGATAAAATTGGTGAGAAGAAAAAAGCTGATAGTTTGTTTATGATTATCTATGAAAGATTTCAGGATACAGAAATATCAAAAGCTGTTGCAAAACGATTGAATCTAAATGCTAAAGTAACTTTAAGAGATTCACCAGAGACAGAATATTATCAAGGTGAACAATTAGTTTCACAAGGTAAATACAAAGATGCACTTAAACATTTCAATAAACTTTTGACTAAATATGAAAAAACTGATTATGAACCTAAGATTCTTCTTATGATTGGACACATCTATGAAGAAAAACTCTTGATGAATGATTCAGCATTTGTTGTTTATAAAACACTAAGAGAAAAATATCCTTCATCTTTGTATGCACAAAGGATTAGTCCAAAATTAATTGCTTACGAAATAGAACAATCGAAGAAAGAACAACAAAAACTCGAAGAGGAAGAACATTTAAGACAGCAGAGAGAAAAACAAGAAATACCTGAAAATCTTAATAATTCTGAATACATACAGAATTCAGAACCAAAGTCGGTTGAACAAAAATTACCAGAGTCAAAAACCAAGAAGAATCCTAAAACCAAGAAGAAGTGAATTTCGATTTTGAAAAAAACCTTGAACTTACTATTTACTTCACAAAAATTGTTGATAAATTTTACAAACCTCATCGCATAAAATTTTTAGTAACATCTTTTATAGTAATCTTTTACATCTCTATACCTGGATTTCACGTCACTTCGCTTGAAATAACTAGAACAAGATTTACTGGTTTGATGGAACAAAGATTTTTCCAAAATCACTTTGTGTTTTTCCCTTCACAAATATGGATTTCATACGATATAACTCCAGAAGATTTAAAACGATGTGTATTAACAATGGAGGATGATGCATTTTCTTTTCATCGAGGAGTTGATTGGGAAAGTTTAGAGCTCGCAGCTCGCACAAACATTCGTAGAGGCAAGATAGTTCGTGGCGGAAGTACAATTACTATGCAACTAGCTAAGAACATTTATTTCACTACGAGTCGAAATTATTTCAGAAAAACAAAAGAAATAATTACCGCTATTAGGATGGAAAAAGAACTAGATAAAAGAATTATTCTAGAACAATACTTGAATGTAATTGAACTCGGTAAGAGAATTTTTGGAGCAGAGACTGCTAGTCGTTTTTATTACAAGAAATCTGTACAGAATTTATCGCGAAGAGATATTGCTAGACTTGTTGCTATAATTCCCTCTCCGTTAAAGTATTCTCCTTTAGATAAAAGAAGATTTGTGAACAACCGCGCTGCTTTAGCTCTTTCAAGAATGGACAATTCAATTCTACCAGAAGAAAAATGAATTTTAATATTTCTGAGGATGAAGTATTGAAACTTATTGCTGAAGGTGAAAACTCCAAAGTTGAGTTTAAAAGAAAATTTACGACATATGAAAAAATAGCGCGGGAGTTAATTGCCTTTGTTAATTCGAAAGGGGGAATGATTATGATTGGTGTAGATGATAATGGTGAAGTAGTAGGAGTTAATAGTGAAAAAGAAATTGAGGCTCTACTTATTGAAACAGCACAAAATTATTGTGAGCCACCTATACCTATTGATATTGCTGTAGTTGAAGTAAAAGGAAAAGATGTGGTAATCGGTAAGGTAAATGAGAGTGATGTAAAGCCACATCGAATTCAGGATTATCAAAAGACTTTAAATTATTCTACAGCAAAGGTTTTTATACGAATGAAATCAAAATCGGTCCTTGCATCACGAGAAATGGTTAAACTTTTGCACACGACCAATTGTAATTTTAATGAATCAGATTTTCAGCTAGGTAAGAAAGAAAAAGCATTATTTGATTACCTGGAGGCAAATGAACGAATAAGTACTCGTGAGTTCTGTAAACTTGTAAATATTTCTGAAAGAAGAGCTCAAAGAATTTTAGTGAAATTGGTCAGACTTGGTGTTTTATTTCTGCATCAGGAAGAAAATGGGAAAACTTACTTTTCTTTAAACGAATAATTGTCAGCTACCAAGTAGAAATAATTTTAAACTCCTCATACTAATTATTCAAAACATAAAGTGTGTTTAACCTACTTAGCGAAGTCAATTTTTGACCTCGTTATTGTGAATTTGCAAAATCTTAGCTCTTTTTTTACTTAATCAAAAAATGTTTTTGAATTGATAGCTAAATATCATAACGATAATCAAGCATAATTATTAACTTAATAATTACTCTGAGGCAAACTTATTTAGTTTCTCGAATTATTTTAATTTCTTTGAAAGGCTAAAAATAGTTTAAAACTATCATAACTCAAGAGGTTTCATATATTTTTCTTATTTCATAGACGGCAATTCCGTAAGCTACTGCAACGTTTAGAGAATGTTTAATACCATACATTGGTAACTCAATTGCAAAATCACATTCTTTAAGAACTTCATTTTGTATTCCGGTTATTTCATTTCCAACAACAAGGCAAAGGGGAAAATCACTTTTTTTGATATTAGTATATGGAATGCTTGAATCTGTAATTTCTAAAGCACAAATTTTTATTCCTTGTAGTTTGAGTTCTTTAATTAAACTAATTGGATCTTTTCTGTATTCCCAATAAACGCTTTCTGTGGCACCAAGCGCTGTCTTTTTAACCTCTTTTTTTTCAGGAGTGGGAGTATAACCAGTTAGAAACAACTTTTGTATCATAATTGAATCAGAGGTTCTAAAAATAGAACCTACGTTGTACATGCTTCTAATGTTATCAAGCACAACATATAGTGGAAATCTCATAGCTTTGTCAAGCTCACCAAGTCCTAATCGTTTTAATTGAATTTCAGCATGAGTAAGTTTTTTCATAAATCGTTATCAACTTGAAGTCGATTTATACTGATTTCATTAAGAGAATGTGATAAGTAAAACTCCTGTAAACATTAAAATCGCCGCTAAAAGTCTTTCGCGCAAATATCCTTCCTTAAAGAAAATTCTTCCAAAGATTACGCTTAAGATTGAATTAGTTCTTTTAATTGAAATTACATATGGTACAATTGTAAGACTAATTGCAATCATGTGACAGATAATTGTTAGTGTAGAAAGCAGACCAATTCCAAGAAAAGCTTTTTGATTTTTTAAATACAGAGTTTTATTTCGTTTGAACTTTGGAAGGACAAATATGAGCATTGTAATTCCAATGAAAAGCTGTACTGAAAAAGAGTAAAATAATGGTGATGAATTAACAACACCAATTTTATCAAAATTGGCTGTAACTGACCATATCAGTACGACTAACAACATATATTTTGGACCCTTCTCTTTTACAATTGCTTTAAACGGTCCAAATAAATCTTTAATATCCTTTTTAATATTTAATAAATACGCACCAATTACAATTAAGATCATTCCTGCAATGCCTTGCAATGAAGGAAATTCACCAACGATTATTGGGGATGTAATCAATAGTAATAGCGGTGAGATCGTTGTTAGAGGAACTGTATTTGATAGATCACCTGACTTTATGGATTTCATGAAAAATGTTAGGGCAGCAACATTCAGAGAGCCGCTTACAACCAACCCAACATAAAACATCGGTTTTATTTCTGGTAAGCCGAGGAAAAGAATTGGAATTAAAAATATTGCTGAAAAGAAAGAATTTGACCATGCAACTACAAATTCGTCAACATCTTTTAAGGTATGTTTTGCAAGAACATTTTTGAGTGAATCAAAAAGTGCAACACCAAAGGCAAGAATAACCCACAACATTTTTATTCTTTAGGTTGTTCATGAGTAAGACAATGTATTGTGCCAAGTCCCCAAACCAGATCAACCGCATGAATTCCTACAACTTTTCTATCCTTAAAAAGCTCACTTAAAATTCCTAAAGCAATTCTATCATTTTCATCGTTAAAAGTAGGGACTAGTATATATTTGTTGGATATGTAAAAATTAGCATAGCTGGCAGGAAGTCTTTGGCCATTAAAATAAAGTGGTTCAGGCATGGGAATCTCAATGATTTCCAGAGATTCATTATTTGATAGTTTTGTAGATTTTAGTATTTCAAGGTTCTCATTTAAAATTTTGTAATTTTCATCTAACGAATTTTTTGTCATGCTTAAAACTACGGTATCACGATTTACGAATCGACATAAATCATCGACATGTCCATGAGTATCATCTCCAACTATGCCACTTTTTAACCAAATAACTTTTTCGATACCAAGATATTTCTTAAATACTTCTTCGTAGTCTTTTTTACTAAATCCAGGATTTCTTGTTTGAACTAAATCATCCAACAGACATTCTTCTGTTGTAAGTAAGGTTCCTTCACCATTTGTATCAATCGCACCGCCTTCTAAAGTAACTAATTTGTTTTTGTAATTCGCATCAATAACTTCAATGTTTGTTACGCTTGATATTACTTGGGGAATTTTTCTATCGAGTTTATAATTCTCATATTTTGCCCAAGCGTTAAAATTAAATCTTATAGCAATAACTTTTTCTTTATCATTCTTTACGAAAAAGGGAGAAGAATCTCGCAACCAATTTCTGTCTGTTTTTGCAAAAACAAAAGTTATTTGAGAAATAGGAGCATGCACTTTTGTTAAACATTTAAGAGCAAATTGCTTATTATTTTCGTCCTGGACGACAATATATACTTGTTCACCTTCTGCAATTTTGCGCACTATTTCTGCAAAAACCCATGGAATGAGTTGAAACTTTCCAGGCCAATCGTATTTATTAAAGGGCCAACCAATCCAGGTCGCTTCATGTAGTTCCCATTCAGCTGGTAAACGATAAAAATTATTCATTGTACTATTATGTTTTAATCGATAAATCTTTTAGTAATCTCTTCGTATGAGTCTATTCTTCTATCACGGAAAAAGGGCCAGTGAGTTCTCACAGTGTCAATGTAGCTAAAATCAACCTCTGCAATTAATATTTCCTCATCTTTTTCCGATGCCTGTACAATAACTCTTCCTTGAGGATCGCATAAAAAGGAAGAACCCCAAAAAATTATTCCATCACTATTGTTATCGACTTTTTCAAATCCAACTCGATTTACGACCGCTACATAAACGGAATTTGCGATCGCATGTCCCTTTTGAATTATCATCCAGGAATTACGTTGTACATCTCCGTATTCTTCTTTCTCAGAAGGATGCCAGCCAATGGCAGTGGGATAGAATAATATTTTCGCTCCTTTTAATGCAGTCAATCTAGCCGCTTCAGGATACCATTGATCCCAACAAATTAACGTGCCTATATTACCATATTTTGTTGCAAAAGATTTATAACCCAAGTCCCCAGGTGTAAAGTAAAACTTTTCATAGTACAAAGGATCATCAGGAATGTGCATTTTTCTATAAAGTCCAGCTAAGTTCCCTTTTTCATCTATTACAATTAATGAGTTATGATAAATTCCATCTGTTCTTTTTTCAAAAATAGGAACAATAATTATTGCCTTATATTTCTTAGCAATTAATGAGAAAGTTTGATATGTTTCACCTGTGACCGATTCAGCAAATTTAAAGAAGTAATGTTCTTCTTTTTGACAAAAGTAAAGTGATTTGTACATCTCTGGTAAACAAATAATATTCGCTCCGTTTTTACATGCCTGACTTACAAAAGCAACAGCTTTCTTTAGATTTGTCGCTTGATTTTCGACCATTGACATCTGAATTAATCCAATTTTTACAGTTAATCTTTTGCTCATTGTAATTCCATTTTATTTGAATTAATAGTGATGAATTTTTACAAAGTTAAAAATTTAATCTAAGATAAAATCCTACTTAGAATTTTTCAGTGATGATGTCAAAACATCAAACTGGTCATAAAATGCAATTTAGAAATAAAAATTGACCATAATATTAATCCAATATTAACATCTGCCAAAAATTTCTTGTTGAAGTGTTTTAATTGTAATTTGAATTTGATTTTAAAACTCAGTGTTGATGTAGTCTTACTTGCAAAAATTCTAAATTAATTTGTTTGAATTATGAATGAAAAAAATCTATATACTAACTTTGTGGGATTTGAAAATCTGAGTAGCTAGCTGACCACAAGCTCCTTCAATATCGCTACCTTTTGTATTTCTGACAAACACTGTTAGATTATTTTTTCTTAGTTTTTCTACAAAAGCATTAAATTCTTCCAGTGATGTCGGCTCAAGTTCTGCACCAATACCAGTAGGATTCGTATGTTTTATTGAATTGAATGGAATGATGTTTATTTTGCTGGGAATAAGTCGTGATAGTTTAACTAAACCTTTAATGTCCTTGTCTGAGTCGTTTATTCCTTTCAACAAAACATATTCAAAAGTAATTCTTCGTCTAGTTTCTTTGTAAAAATATTCTAAAGCATCAATGTTTTCTTGAAGTGAGTATTTTCTATTTATCGGAATAATTAGACTTCTGATCTCTTCATCAGTGGAATGCAGGGAAAAAGCTAATTTTCCTCGGAATGAAGTGTGCGCAAATTCTCTGATTTTTTCTGGAATTCCAACTGTTGAAACAGTTATTTTCTTTCCAGAAATGTCGAAAGCAAGGTCTGATGCAAAAATCATTAATGATTTAATGGTGTTTTCATAGTTCAGAAATGGTTCGCCCATTCCCATATAAACTATGTTTGTTATTTTCCGATTTGAGAACTTGCTTACTTGAATAAATTGGTCTAAAATTTCATAAACTGATAAATTCCTTTTATATCCCATTTGTCCAGTCGCGCAAAATTGACAATTCAGAGGGCAACCAACTTGAGTCGATAAACACAAAGTGAGCCTATCTTGATCAGGAATAAGAACAGATTCTATTAATGAATTGTCTTCGCATCGAAATACAAATTTTTTTGTATTACTACGTTTTGAATGTTGTATTTGTTCAATCTTGAGAGAATCAATTGAGGTTAGTTGTTTTAATTTTTCTCTCAAGGATTTAGAGATATTTGTCATTTCATCAAATGAATCTACTTTGTATTGATAAATCCATTGAAAAATTTGTTTAGCCCGAAACTTATCTTCGCTTATACTTTCAAAAAAATCTTCCAGCTCCTTTAAAGTCTTCCCTTTGAGTTTAATTTTTTCCATATCATAACCGTTTTAATATTCTACTCTAATCTGGAATTGAATAATTATATGAAATTTTTCATATTAAATTCGATATGAAAGTCAAAAATAAAAATAAAATAATTGCCACTATCATATTAACATGTTATTTATTTGTAATTAACGTTTCCACTTTCCACATTCACGATATTAATTTTTTATTATGCAATAATATAAGTAATGTTTTTTCTAAACACATCCCAATTAAACATGCACATAATGTAAGTGAATGCACTATCCCTATTAACTCACAATTACTACAAACCTCTGTATTTTCATCAAACTCCCGGATTATAAAAAACGAGTTTGAAACTTATCTCACGCTTACAATACAAATTTTTATTAACGACTTAACTCATAAAACAAGTATTCACCCTCGAGCACCTCCATCAGTATAGTTAAAATTTGAATTCTAAACTTCAAATAAATTAGCTCAAAATATTAATTCTCATAAAACGATGGAGGTAAAATATGAAAATCAATTTCTCTAAAGTGTTTTTTAGCTCACTTGTTATAATTTTATTAATAATTTCTCTAAATGCATGTAAAGATGAAATTTTACACGATCATGAAGACCATTTTGAAGCAGAGGGAATGGTTTTTTACATTGGTGATAGAAAGATTTTAGAGATATTTAGAGGTGTAACACAAGATACATTCTTTGTTCCAGTTGGTAGTACTACTAGTAACATAACTATAAAATTTCTTGACTCTGATAGAAAGGTGATCAATCCGCCAGATCATAAAAAGAAGCCAATGGCTTATGAGATAGTTGATAATTCTATTGTAAATATTATTCAAGCTCCTGAAAAGAGAGGTATGTATGAATTCCAGTTTGAAGGTAAAAAAATTGGCAGAACTGAGGTTGAATTTTTCATAATGCATGAAGGTCATCCAGATTTTCGTTCAAAGAGAATTCCTGTAAAAGTTAATTAATCATGTTAAACTTTATTTTAAAGATCTTTTGGAAATTGAAGAGATATCATTTTCTTTTGATATCTCTTCATTTGTTTTATTTAAGTCTGATAGGGCAAGACTCTACTTATGTATTAAATGGTTTATTACTCAATGCTGAAAATTCGGAAGTCGTTCCTAATGCAGTAATTCAATTGATTGGAACCAATAATTATGCTACTTCAAGAAAAGATGGAACTTTTGAGATTGGTCCAGTTACCACGAAAAAGTTTCGGCTAAAGGTAACTCATCTATCATTTCAGGAGAGTCTTGTTGATTTGGATACAAGTAAATTGGTGCAAAAGAGAATCGTTATTTATTTATTCCCCAGAACAATTACACTTAATCCAATAATTGTTGCGGATAACGTTATAATTCTTGATGCAAATAGTGAATATAATCAAGAACTAAAAGGTAAAATTCTACATCAGAAATTGGGTCAAACTGTAGGTCATACACTAAAGAATGAAATAGGCATAGCGGTCAGGTCAATGGGTCCGGCACCATCTAGGCCTGTTTACAGAGGACTTGGTCAGGATAGAATTTTAATCGCAGAAGACGGAATAAAAACAAATGATTTATCAGCCACCTCACCTGACCATGCGGTTACTGTTGAGCCTTTCACTGCTGAAAGAATAGAGATACTCCGAGGTCCAAAGGTTTTAATGAAAGCATCATCCACAATTGGTGGTTTAGTAAACATTGTTCGTGAAGAAATTCCTAAACAACTTCATAATTCCGCTCATTACACGTTGGGTGGATATTTTGAAAGTGCGAATTTAGGACGACTTTTGACATTTAAAACGGAAATTCCATTGAAAATTGTTCAGTCCAGATTTGAAATCTCTAAAAGGGTTGCGGATGATATAACAACTACAATCGGCAAGCTAAAAAATTCCAGCTCACAGAATTTAAGTATATCCAGTGGATTAAGTTATATTAAAAATGGTGGTTATCTAGGTTCAGCACTCAAGGTTTTTGAACTAAATTATGGGATACCCGGAGGTTTTGTTGGTGCTCATCCTTTTGGAGTTAACATTCAACTATTTAAGAGGCAATTAAACTTAGAAACATCTTGGAAATTAAATAATGAAAAAAATGTTAAAGCTAATTATAGCTTAACCTACTACAGACATAAAGAATTAGAATATAGCGGAAGGATTGGAAGTGAATATAGAATTGTGACTAATTCGATTTGTGCGAGTTATGCTTTACCAGAATTCTCGATTTTTCATCATGGATTGTTTGGATTGGATATTAATCACAGAGATTATTCAGTAGGTGGTTATGTCTTTACACCAAAAAGTCAATCTTTAAATATTTCTGCTTTTGCATTTCAAGGTTTGACACGAAATAAATTCGATCTGGACTTTGCTGCTAGATTAAGTTACGATGTCATAAAACCTTTAAGAGAAAAATTTAGCAAAAGAATTGGTTGGATAAGAAAAAAAGAGTTTTGGAGTTTCTCTTTTTCAGCGGCAGCAATCTATCAATTTAGTGAGATTTTATATATAGGCGGTAATTTAAGTAGATCTTCACGTTCCCCTACAATTGAAGAATTATTTTCAGAAGGACCACATCTTGCAGCATATTCTTTTGAAGTTGGTAATCCTGATTTAAATCTTGAACAAGGATGGGGGAGTGAATTATTTATACATCACAAATTTGATAAATTTAATTTCACAATAAACGCGTTTTATAACGATTTGAATTCTTATATCGTACCTAGAAATACTGGAACAATAAATTATCAAACCTTTTTACCGGTGTATGCAACTAGTAACGAAGATGTTCGATTGTACGGAGTTGAAAGTTCAATTTTCTTGAATCTATATAAAACACTTAAACTGAACTTAACATTTAGTCATACGATCGGAGAAATTAAATTAAACAACAAACCACTTCCACAAATTCCACCAGCAAAAGGAATAGTTGAATTAAATTACATTAATGAGAATTTGACAACCGGTTTCTCAATTGAATGGGCAATGAGTCAAAAAAGAGTAGATGAATTTGAAGAACCAACTGCAGGTTATGGAATTGTTAATTATCATTTTCAATATCAATTTTACATCAAAAAATTAATTAATAATTTTTCAATTAATCTGGATAATATTCTAAACAAAGAATATAGGAATCACTTATCAAGGATAAAATCTATCTTTCCCGAGGCTGGAAGAAATTTGCGTATCATATATAAAGTGATGATTTAAAGAAAAGAATTCCCCGAAATTAAAATCCTGCCAATTTACCATTTTACGGGTTAGAACATAAAATTTACCATAAAATATAGTTCTTAGATTTAATTTTCATATTAAAAATAACTTCTCAAAAATTTTTTTGTAAAAAACTTGACAATACAGGCAGAATAAATTAGTTTTGCCAAGGAGTGGGAAATAATGTTTAAATTTCCCAAACTTTCCCAAAAATTTCCCACTCAAGGAAAGGTTATGTTTACTGGAAGTTTCAAATATTCAGTTGATAACAAGAACAGAATCAGTATTCCTAAAAAGATTCGAGAACTTTGGGAAAAAGAGAAGTTTGAGACTTTCATTATTGTACCACATACCAGTGAAAAATGCATTGTTGTATATCCCGATAAGATATATATCGAGATTTTAAACTTTCTTAATGGATTAAATCCATTTGATTCTGAAGCTGCATATCTTAAGAGGAGAATGTTAGAAGATGTGACAGCCGAGAAAATGGATGGTCAATATCGAATACGAATTCCAAGTGAATATTTGAATCGTGCAAATATAAATAATGAAGTTATAATTTTAGGTCAAATTTCTTATTTCGAAGTATGGAATCCTGAAGAGTATGAAAAATACAAATCTAGTTTCGAGTTACCATTAGAAGAATACATGAAGAAATATTTAAATGCTGGACCATCATTTCCACATCTCAGTTCTGGTAAATGAAGTAATTACAAATTTGGTGACAAATGTTGATGGGATTTACTTTGATGGAACTCTGGGAGGTGGAGGTTACACTGCTGAGATATTAAAAGTTTTGAGTTCCAAAGGAAAAGTGATTGCGACAGATTTGGATGATTCAGCCATAAGATTTTGTAAAAGAAAATTTGAAAATGAAAAAAGATTGATAATGATAAAAGAAAATTTTAAAAACATAAAAAAGATTTTAGAGAGTTTAAAGATAGAGAAAATTCATGGTGCAGTACTCGATTTGGGTATTTCATCCTATCAAATAAACTCACCTGAAGGTGGATTTTCTTATCGATTTGAAACAGATTTTGATTTAAGATTTGATAAGTCACAAGGAATCCCAGCATACGAAATATTAAACAATTCTACTCGTAATGAATTACGAGAGATTATTTGGAATTTTGGTGAAGATAAGTTTGCAGCTAAAATTGCAACAGCCCTTGAAAATTATCAAAAGAAGAAAAAAATAAAGAGCACCAGAGATTTAGTTGAAGCAATAAAAAGTATTACTCCACCAAATAAATTATACGAGACTTTATCTCGAGTATTTCAAGCTTTTAGAATAGTTGTGAACGATGAATTAAATAATTTGAAAACATTTCTTGAAAATGTAATTGATGTAGTTGATAAAAATGGTAGGATAGCAATCGTAAGTTACCATTCATTAGAAGATAGAATAGTTAAAGAGTTTTTTAGATATGAAGAAAAAAGTTGTATTTGTTCACCTCCAATTATTAAATGTGAATGTGGAAAAACTTCAAGGCTTAGAAGAATTAATAAAAAAGTTATCACTCCATCTGAATATGAAATTAAAATGAATGTTAGAGCAAGAAGTGCAAAGTTGAGAATAGCAGAGGTTTTGAGATGAAAAAGTTTAATCCTAACTGGTTGGTGGTTATAATAATATTTGTTGGTATAAGTGTTTTGTTGTATGCTTTATCCACAAACTTAATTAGAGGTATTACAAAGGATTTAGACATTAAACTTAAAGAATATGAAATGTTAATTGCTGAAAACAATGAGCTAAGATCTAAAATTGAGTCTCTAACAGCAAAAGAAATAATAGTAGATCGTGCAACAAAAAGGTTAGGGATGATTTTTCCGAAAGATGAGATTATCATATTGAATATTAGAAAAGAAAAACTGGAAAAAGTTCAAAATGAATGAGAAAAGGTTGATTTTTTTATTGATTGTATTTTTTTCTTTTTTTGTGATTTTATTTATCAGGTTGTGGAATATTCAAATCAAAATGCATGAAAACTATCACAATTATGCATTAGCCATTACTGAATCAACTGAAACGCAAATGCCTTTTCGAGGTGAGATTTATGATCGAAATGGGAATCTTCTTGCATCAACAAAAAAGATTTTCCGAATGTATGTAGATAAATCGATGTTGAGAAATTTAAGTAAAGTAGAAAAGGATACCCTTATCAAGATCCTTTACACAGTAACAGGTAATAACGCTAATACTTATAATTCCAGGCTTAAAGGAGGTGGTAAAGACGAATCAGGTATAGTTTACTTAGAAAATGATTTATCGTACGATAAATATCTAAAATTAATTGAACTGAAGGCAAGGAAGTCATATAGAAATCTACTTGCTTGTATCGGGTTTGAGAAATATTCTAAGCGGTTATACACTAATAATGTTTTAGCTGCTCATGTGCTTGGATATGTCGATAAAAATTCTCGAGGGTTAGATGGAGTAGAAAAATATTATGATAAAATTCTTCAGGGAACCCCAGGAAAAATTGTTTACCGGAAAGATGCTCGAGGGTTGAGACAGGGAATTATAGTTGAAAAAAGTACGGAAGCTGTTGACGGGTATGATTTAGAACTTACAATAGATAGGGAAATACAAAAAATATTGGAAGATGAAATTAAAATCGTTTATGAGGAGACTAAAGCTAATTCAACATTAGGATTGGTTATTGATCCAAACACAGGAGAAATTTTAGCACTTGCAAATTATCCCACTTTCAATCCGCAGGAGTATTATAAATATTCAGACGAAGTAAGAAAAAATAAAGCAATTTCTATCATTTATGATCCTGGTTCAACTTTTAAAACTTTTACATTGGCAACGGCATTTGAATTGAACAAAATTAAACTTGACACACTTGTCTCAGCTGAAAGAGGATTGTTTAAAGTTACAAACCATATGTCAATTTCTGATGATCACTTCAAATTTGAGATGCTTACTCCAGCTGAAGCACTTATCTATTCTAGTAATATTGTTTTTGCAAAGATTGGCAAGATGATTGGTGTAGAAAATATGAATAATTCTTTAATGAAATTTGGTTTTGGAAATTTAACAGGTATCGATTTACCTGGCGAGGTGAGAGGGAAATTTGTTCTATCTAATAAATCGGATGATCTAAACGTGTACTGGATATCTCATGGTTATTCTATTTCAATTACGCCATTACAATTAGTGATGATGTACGCAGCGGTTATAAATGGTGGTATGTTATTAAAGCCTTTTGTTGTTAAAAGGATTTTTAATGATAAGGATGTAGTAGTTGAAGAATTTAAACCAAAAGAAATTCGTCAAGTAATTTCTAAAAACACATCAGTAATCGTAAAAGCTTTGTTAGAGAAAGTTGTTTTAGAAGGAACTGGCAGGAAGGCAAAATTAGAAAATGTAAGTTGTGGTGGTAAGACAGGCACAGCGTTAAAGTATTTTGAAAATGTTGGTTACACAAAGGGAAAATATATTTCGTCATTTATTGGTTTTTTCCCGGTGGATAATCCGAAGTATTTAATTCTTATCAAAATAGATTCACCTAAGAGTGGATATTATGCAGGAGAGATAGCCGCGCCTGTCTTTAAAAGAGTTGGGGATAAAATATGGCAAAGAGATCATCAAATGATAGAGATTAATAAGAAAATGTACACACATAAACATGATTCTGGTAGAAAAGTTTTTCCTGATTTGACTGGTAATTTTGTTGATAAGGCAATTGAAACTGCAAAAAGTTTCGATGTAAAAGTTGAATTAACAGGAAAAGGTGATATAGTTATAGGTCAAATCTACGATTCCAAACATAAGAAAGTCATCTTTCTTCTTGATAATTCGTCTGAAAATCTGCATAAAGAAGGTAATAATAGAATAGTTCCTTCACTCGTAGGATTACCAAAGAAAATTGCTGTTACTAAACTAAAAAGTTTACAAGTTCCTTTTGTTGTTGAGGGAACTGGCTACGTCGTATATCAGAGCATTAAACCTGGTACGGTAATAGAATCCGATTCATTAATTAGAATAAGGTGTAATTAAAAAAATGAATTTAGAACGCTTATTAGCAGGACTTGAAGTAATTCAATTATCAGGGGAAGTAGAAAGAAAAGATGTTGTGGACATATCTTACGATTCAAGAAAAGTTAAAAGAAATTCACTGTTTGTTGCTGTAAAAGGATTTAATGTTGATGGACACGATTTTGTAATGGAAGCAATTGCAAAAGGTGCGACGGTTATTGTAATTGAAGACGATTCAAAAATTTCAAATGATTATCTGGTTCATCAAAATGTAACTAAAATTTTAGTAAAAGATTCTCGTAAAGCTTTGGCAGTACTATCCAATAATTTTTATGAAAAACCATCAACAAGACTTAAAATTATTGGAGTAACAGGTACAAATGGCAAGACAACTACAACCTATGTGATTAAATCTATACTTGAAAGAGCAGGTTATAAAACTGGCTTAATCGGGACTATTCAAAATTTTATCGGTGATACTGTCATACCGGCAGAAAAAACTACACCTGAAAGTCCAAAAATTAACGATTTGTTCACTCGGATGGTTGAAGCAGGATGTAAATATTGTGTTATGGAAGTTTCTTCGCATTCACTTGAATTAAATCGGGTATATGGAGTGAACTTCACAGGTGCAATTTTCACAAATTTGACACAAGAGCATCTCGATTTTCATAAAACAATGGAGAATTACTTCAATGCCAAAAAGAAATTGTTCGATGAACTAAATCTGGATGCTATTGCAATTGTAAATATAGATGATGAGTACGGCAAAAAAATAACATTAGACTGTAAAGCAAAAATTGTGAGTTACGGTTCATCATTAGAGGCGGATTATCGTTTTGTTGAACCAAAAATTTCGATGAATGGAATTGAGTTTATACTTTTTGCAAAAGGTGAGAATTACTCTGTTAAGTCTAATTTAATCGGTAGATTTAATATTTATAATTTGCTTGGTTCAATTGCTACTTGTGCTGAATTAGGCATTGATATTCCTGTGATAGTTGAAAGTATGAGAAATTTAAAACCTATTCCAGGTAGATTTGAGGTAGTGGGTAATTATCCTGTGAAAGTTATTGTTGATTATGCTCATACTCCCGATGCACTCGAAAATGTATTAAGTACAATTCGTGATATACTTAAGTATGAATTCAGTAATTCACGAGTGTTCACTGTTTTTGGTGCAGGGGGCGATAGAGATAGAACCAAAAGACCTTTCATGGGGAAAATTGTAAAGAGTTTGAGTGATGTTGTAATCATTACGAATGATAATCCTAGATTTGAGTTACCATCACAAATTTTTAACGATATTCTTTCGGGTTTAGAGTTAAATGAAAATGTTTTGGTAATTGAAGATAGAGAAGAGGCGATTAAGCGCGCTATTCAAATGGCGAGAAATGGAGATGTTATTTTAGTTGCTGGAAAAGGACATGAGAATTTTCAGATCATCAAAGATAAAGTTATTCCATTCAATGATCGTGAAGTTGTTGAAAGATATCTAATAAAGAGGTTCAATACATGAGAATATCTTTAAGTGATATTAATAAACTTCAGAATGTGGCTTTTATAAGAAAAAATTTAATAAAAAATATTTCTGGAGTTAGTATTGATTCGAGGAATATTAAAGAAGGAGAGATTTTCTTTGCTATTAAAGGAGCAAATCATGACGGTCATGAATTTGTTAAGGAGGTTTTTAAAAAAGGGGCAAGTTGTGCTGTCATTGATAGAAATCATGTGAATCAATTAAAAACTCTTGATTGCCCATTAATTGTAGTTGATGATACTATTAAAGCATTAGGTCAGCTGGGAAATATTATTCGAAAAAAAGTTGGCACAAAGATAATCGGTATAACGGGTTCAAATGGAAAGACAACAACTAAAGAAATGATAGCACATATACTCTCAACAAAATTTAACATACTTAAAACTGAAGGTAACTTAAACAATCAAATCGGAATTCCATTAAATTTATTTCGGCTTAAAAAGCAACATCATTTAGCAGTCATAGAGATGGGTATTAATCAAGTTGGAGAGATGTCGATTTTGTGTGATATGGTTGAACCTGATTACGGTGCAATTACGAATGTTGGCACAGCACACATCGAATTTTTTGGTTCTGTGGAAGCAATCGCAAAAGAAAAAGGGACTTTGTTCAAATATTTAGGAAATAAGAGCGGGTTAGGTTTTGTAAACAATGATGATAAAAATGTTCGTAACCATGCTAAGGTATTAAAGAAAAAATTCACATTTGGGTTCAATTCAAAATCAGATGTAAAAGGAAAAATAATCTCGGTAAATGATTTAGCACAACCTTCTATAATAATTTCATATAAAGGGAAATCAATTGATATAGAACTTTCAACTTATGGATTACATACAGCTTCGAATGCACTTTGTGCTGCTGCAGTTGGATTAAAATTCGGTATTGGACTTAAAAAAATTAAAGAAGCACTTGAATCATTCAAATCTTATGATAAACGAATGCAGGTAATCAGAATTAATGATTTTGTTGTAATAAATGACTCATATAACGCCAATCCTGATTCAATGAAAATGGCAATAAGAACAATGAATATTATGAAAGGTTTTGAAAAACGAGTTGCAATTCTTGGTGACATGTTAGAGCTTGGAGAGTACTCTGAAAAATTCCATCGTGAGCTTGCTTATGAACTGATAGAGAATAAAATTGATAAGATTTATCTGTTTGGTGATCTTGTTCGATTTACGCTGGACGAATTGACAGGACTCGGTTACGATGCAAAAATTTTTGATGACAAAAAAATTCTTTCCGAAAAACTAAGGAGCGAACTTGAACCAAATTCATTAATTCTTCTGAAGGGTTCAAGAAAAATGAAAATGGAAAATATACTTAATCATTTAAGAGATTAATTATGCTTTACTATTTATTTGAATTAACTTGAACCAAATTCATTAATTCTTCTGAAGGGTTCAAGAAAAATGAAAATGGAAGATATACTTAATCATTTAAGAGATTAATTATGCTTTACTATTTATTTGAATTTTTAAGAGATGCTTATAAAATTCCCGGACTGGGGGCTTTTAAGTATATAACCACTCGCTCAGCTGCAGCAGCTGTAACATCGTTAATAATTGCATTTTACTTTGGACCTAAGATTATTAACTGGTTAAAGAAAAATCAGATTGGTGAAGCGAAAAAACTTGAAGCACCTAAATCGCACTGGAATAAGGAAGGTACTCCCACAATGGGTGGGATAATTATAGTGTTAGCAATTGTAGTTCCGGTTATACTTTGGGCGGACTTATTAAGTACATTTATCATTATTATTCTTGGTTCAACTTTGTGGTTGTTTGGTGTGGGCCTTCTTGATGATTATTTAAAAGTAGTTAAAAAATATCGTAAAGGTTTAATTGAAAAATATAAGCTAATCCTTCAATTTATCATTGGATTAGCCGTTGGACTTGCGGTTTATTACTTGCCGGAATTTGAACAAGTTAGGACTGAAACAACTCTTCCATTTTTTAAAAATCTGAATTTTGATTTTTCACACTTTTACATACCTGTTGTCATTTTTATAATTATGGGAATGGCAAATGCTGTAAATTTGACGGATGGTCTCGATGGTCTAGCTGCAGGTACAGTTGCAATCGCTATGCTAACTCTTGCTATTTTCAGTTATGTAACCGGAAACATTGTATATAGTGATTATTTGAATATCATTTATCTAGCAGGTGCTGGTGAGTTAACAATTTTCTGTGCAGCTGCTGTAGGTGCTTTATTAGGATTTCTTTGGTTTAATTCATACCCAGCACAAGTTTTCATGGGTGATACTGGATCTCTTGCTTTAGGTGGTGCACTCGGAACTCTTTCAATTTTGGTAAAAAAGGAACTTCTTCTTCCGGTTTTAGGTGGAATTTTCTTTGCCGAAACTGTTTCAGTAATTATTCAAAGATATTATTTCAAGTACACGAAAAAGAAATATGGAGAAGGTCGTAGAGTTTTCAAAATGGCACCGCTTCATCATCATTTTGAAATACTTGGATGGCCTGAACCAAAAATTGTAGTTCGTTTTTACATAATCGCGATAATTTTAGCAATTATTAGCTTAACAACTTTTAAGATTAGATAATGGAATTAAATCTTCTAAATAAAAAAATAACGGTAATTGGCGCAGGGCGGAGTGGAATTGCTGCATCATTACTTGCGGCGAAAAAAGGTGCTAAAGTTTTATTAAGTGAAAGTGGCCAAAATAATCTTGAACCAAAAATCTTCAATCAACTTTTGGAGGCAAATATTGTTACAGAATTTGGTAATCATACAGATAATGTTTTTGATTGTGATTTTATTGTGGTCAGTCCGGGAGTTCCACTTGATTCAGCGGTAATACAAAAAGCGAGAAAAATAGGAATTTCAATTTTTGGTGAACTAGAATTTGCTAGTTTGTTTGCTAAGGGGAAAATTGTCGGAATTACTGGCACTAATGGTAAAACTACTACAACGGCTCTTACTCATCATCTTCTATCAAATTGTGGTTTCAAAACATTTATTGGTGGTAACATAGGCGAAGCTTTCTCAAATTTTGTTGATAAAACAACTGATGATTCGATTACAGTGTTAGAGGTGAGTAGTTATCAGCTAGATACTATAGAATCGTTTCATCCTAATGTTTCTGTTATTTTGAACATCACTCCTGATCATCTTGAACGTTATGAGAATGACTTTTCAAAATATATTTCGTCAAAATTTAGAATTACTCTAAATCAAAAGGAAAATGACCTTTTTATTTACAATCTGGATGATATTAACATTACGCAAAACATTAAAGACGGTTCGTTTATTAAAAAGTCGTTTTCAATTTATGACCAAAATTCAGCTTCAATCTTTCTTTCAGGCGAATCTATTTTTATAAAAAATTATCAAAGGAATTTACAGGTAAGTTTACAGAAACCGCTTAAAGTGATTGATACAAGGGATTTACAACTGGTTGGAGTACATAACTACTACAATACGATGGCTGGAATATTAGTGGCAACTTATTTCGATTGTGATTTAGAAGCCATTAGAATGTCTTTAAAAAGTTTTCGAGGAGTAGAGCATCGACAGGAGGTCGTACGCGTTCTTAAAGGTGTAACTTTTATAAATGACTCCAAGGCAACCAATGTAAGATCAACTTATTACGCACTAAAAAGTTTTGATCCTCCAATTATACTTATCCTGGGTGGTAGAGAAAAAGATAATGATTACACTGAGATCTTTGAGCTGGTGAAAAGTAAAGTTAAGTTCATTATCGCTATAGGAGAGACTAAAGAAAAGATTTATAATGTTTTTTCCAGCTTCAAAAATGTGATAAAGTGCGATTCATTACAGGAAGCTTTAGAAATGGCATATGAAAATAGTAGTGCTAATGATATTGTTTTGTTTTCTCCAGCTTGTAAGAGTTTTGATATGTTTCGTGATTTTGAACATAGAGGAAAGACATTTAAAGAAATTGTGAATGCTTTAGAATGAACAGATTAAATGGAAAAAATATAGGAACGATTTTATTTACTCTGATAATAATACTTTTTCTTATGAGTATAACCTTAGTTGCGTCCGCCAGTGTAGATGCTTCTGAATTAATTCAAAAGAACTCTTATGGATTAACGATAAATCATCTGATTAGAGTAGTTCTTGCATTCATTTTTATTGTAATTACATCTTCAATTCCATATCAATTGTATAAGAAATTCACTTTACATGGAATTATTCTAATTGTGGTGCTATTATTACTCCAATTATTTTTTGGTGTCGCTAAAAAAGGAGCGATTAGGTCCTTAGAATTTTTAGGGATAGAAATACAGGTTTCTTTTATTGCAGTATATGTACTGGTCTTCCATCTGGCTAATTTAATTGATAATAAAGGCGATAAGGTAAGAAATTTTAAACTTGGATATTTACCAATGCTTTTTTGGATATTGATCTTAACTGTATTGATTTTTGCTCAACCGAATTTTTCACAAGGTTTACTTGTATTCACCGCAGGAATGTTAATTATTTTTATTGGTGGAGGAAATTTAAAGCATATCATTTCGACAGTTTCTGCAATCAGTCCTTTTTTCGTAATGTTTTTACTTTCGGCTGAATATCGCTATCAAAGAATGAATGAATACATTCAAAGGTTCATTGGTTCTTTTGTGGAATTTGCTGATCCACAAGTAAAATATTCATTGATTGCAATGGGTTCAGGAGGACTCTTAGGAGTTGGTATTGGCAAGAGTAGATTTCGTGAAGCTTTTATACCAGAATGTTATGGTGATTTCATATTCTCAATTTTAGGTGAGGAATTTGGATTTATTGGAGTTGTGACTGTACTTTTAATTTATTTGCTCATTATTGGTTTAGGAGTGATTATAATTCTAAAAACGAACGATGTTTTTGGTAAAATGATAGTAGGGGGAACTATAATTGTTTTAACTCTCTATGTCATAGTGAATACTTTTGTTGTAATAGGATTTTCTCCTAACACAGGTCTTCCATTACCATTTTTAAGTTATGGTGGGAGTGCTTTAATTATGCATTCGATAGCTTATGGTGTGATGATCAATGTAGCTTCTAATATTAAATCGCAAGAAAATCCAAGGATATTGTTCAGTAATGATTCAGACGAATAAACAGAATAAAAACAAATTAAGAATTTTAATTTCAGCAGGTGGAACTGGCGGACATCTTTTTCCGGCCATTGCCATTGCCGATGAATTGAAATTGCATCCTTTGATTGAAGAAGTACTTTTTGTTGGAACTAAAAAGAGAATGGAATCTGAGATTATTCCAAATTTAGGTTATAGATATTCCTGGACTTCTATAATGGCGTTACCTAGAAAAATTAGTTTTAAGATGATTTTGTTTGTGATTAGTTTTATTTATTCATTAATTCAAGGAGTAATTCTTGTATTAAGATATAGGCCAGCTATAGGAATAGGAACAGGAAGTTATATTTCAGTTCCACCACTTTTTGCAGTAAGATTATTTGGAAAAGAGATTGTGCTTATTGAACCAAATTTGCTTCCAGGAATAGCGACCAAATTTTTAGCACCGTTTGCTAAAGAGGTGTATCTCTCTTTTGAGGATAGTAAAAAATATCTGAAGGATAAAAATAATTTGATCGTTACTGGTAGTCCCATCAGGAAAAGTTTATTCAAACATGATAGGATTGCAGCAGCAAAGTACTTCAATCTTTCTCCTGAACTCAAAACAATATTAATATTAGGTGGTAGCTTAGGCGCAAGATCTATAAATGATAAGATTCGTGAAATTTATTACTTGCTATCAAAGGATTATCAAGTTATTTGGCAAACTGGAAATCGGGATTATGTGCTGTACAAAGATTTACCGAAAAATGAAAAAGTTGTGATTATACCATTTATAGACAGAATGGATTATGCATATTCAATTTGTGACTTGTTAATTTCTCGTTCAGGTGCTTCAACTATTTCTGAGATAGTTTATCAAGGACTCGTTTCAATTTTAGTTCCATCACCAAATGTTGCTGAAAACCATCAATACTATAATGCACTCGCTTTATATGAAAAAGTTGCAGCTGAGTTGCATCTAGATAATGAGACATCAGAAGCTCTATACAAAAAAATAGTTGAACTATTAAAAGATGAAGTGAGTATGAGAAGAATTTCTGAAAATGCGAAATCATTATTTAAGAAAGATGCAAATGAAATCATCGTGAAAAGAATCCTAAAAATTTTGGAAGAGTATGAAAAATAAATTATACAGATACGATATGACAATTTACTATCGGTTATTTTTAGTTTATCTTTTTGCATCGATAGTTTATCTGTTGCTAAGAATTCAATTTGTAGGTATTCAATTTGAAAAAATTATAAGAGATCCAATTACCATTCTTTTTTTGGTAGTAATTGCTTATGTGATATTCTCAACCTTATACAATCTATTAATGAATCGAGAAATCCTTATTCAAAATGGTCAAATAACATTTTCATCCAGATTTAAAAAGAGATTCGTTGAACTGAACAATATTAATGGTTTGATAATCACACGAGGAAGTAAATTTCAACTTTCTAAGTTATCAAGAGTTGTGAGAATAAAATTAAAAAATGAGCCAGGTACAATTGTGTTTCGTCCCTATGATTATGAAAATAGTGAGGAGCTTTTGTCAGATTTGTTAGAAATACAAACACTAATTGAAAGAAAAGAATAGGATCAAATATGCTCAAGAATTTTAATAAAGTTCATATGATTGGTATTGGTGGTATTGGAATGAGTGGTATTTCTGAGGTTTTATTGGCATTGAACTTTAAAGTTTCGGGGTCAGATACAACAATGAGTGAAACAACTGAAAGGTTGAAATTGCTTGGTGCAGAAATTTATGAAGGTCATCACGAGTCAAACATAACTGATGCTGATGTGGTAGTTTATTCTTCCGCAATTACACCTGATAATGTAGAATTAAAAGAGGCAATTAGACGTAAACTCCCTGTAATTCGCCGTGCTGAGATGCTTGCTGAACTAATGCGTTTGAAATATGGTGTCGGTATAGCCGGGACTCATGGAAAGACTACAACAACTTCTATGGTTGGTTTAGTGTTACTTGAAGCAGGTTTTGATCCTACTGTAATAGTGGGTGGCAAATTGAGTGGACTGGGTGGTACAAATGCTCGCCTGGGAAAAGGTGATTTCATTGTTGTTGAAGCAGATGAATTTGATCGAAGTTTCCTTATGCTTACTCCAGTTATTGCAGCTATCACAACTTTGGAGCAAGAGCATCTAGATATATACAAAGACTTAGAAGATATAAAAGCAGCATTCATTGAATTTGCCAATAAAGTGCCTTTCTATGGTTTTGTCGTTTTATGTTTAGATGAACCAGGGTTACGAGATATTCTTCCTAAAATCAATCGAAAAGTTATTACGTACGGTTTAACATCACAAGCAGACATTAAAGCTTATGATATTTCATTCAAAGAAAATAATTCTCGATTCAAAGTAATGTACAAAAATTTAGATGCTGGTGAATTTGAAATTAATATTCCGGGAATACATAATGTGAAAAATTCATTAGTAGCAGTTACAATAGCTCATGAATTGGGTGTTGAATTTGATAAAATAAGAACAGCGCTCAAAAAATTTACCGGAGTTTATAGACGTTTTGAATTGAAAGGAATAATAAATGATTTGATAGTGGTTGATGATTATGCTCATCATCCCACAGAGGTCAGTGCTACGCTCTCTGCCATAAGGAGTGGATGGAAAAAAAGGATCGTTGCAGTATTTCAACCGCATCTTTACTCAAGAACCAGAGATTTTTACCAAGAATTTGCTCAATCTTTTCTTGATTCTGATGTATTTATATGTACAGATGTCTATCCTGCTCGTGAAAATCCAATTGAAGGAATCACTGGAGAATTGATTGTTGAAGCGGCAAAAAAATTTGGTCACAAAAATGTGATTTATGTTGAAAATAAACATGAAATACCCAATGTCTTGTTGGAAGTAGTCCAGCAAGGTGATTTTGTAATCACAATGGGTGCTGGAGATATCTATAAATTTGGTGAAATCTTTCTCGAAAAATTAAGAACACAAAGTTGAGATTATGTTTTCAATTGATAAGGTAAAATCGTTTTTCAAAGGCAACATAATGATCAGTGAGCCACTGAATAAATATACTACAATTAAAATTGGAGGACCAGCGGATTATTTTGTTGAACCACTAGATAGAGAAGATTTGATTAATCTGATTAAGTACCTAAATGAAATTAATTATCCTAAGGTAATAATTGGGACCGGAAGTAATATTTTAATAAGCGATAGTGGATTTAGAGGATGTGTAATTAACCTTGAACATGGTTTTAATAAAATTAAAGTAGAAGATACAAGCGTTTATGCTGAAGCAGGTGTAAAGCTTTCAAAACTTGTGGACGTTTGTTTGGAGAATTCTCTGATAGGTATTGAGACTTTAGCAGGAATACCCGGGACACTTGGTGGTGCAATTGTAATGAACGCCGGTGCATACGGGACGGAAATTTCTAACTATATAACAAGTGTTGAAGTATTAGTCGGCGAAAAAATAAAGAAATTAACAAAATTAGAATGTGGATTTGGTTACAGGAAATCTAATCTGGAAAAAACTATCATCATTTCTGCCAACTTTATTCTTCCTGAAGGAGATAAAGAAAAAGCTAAAGAAAGACGTCGCGAATTCTTAAAGAAACGGAAAGAATCACAACCGGTCGATTTGCCTAACGCTGGGAGCATCTTTAAAAATCCTCAAGGCATGTTTGCAGGTAAACTAATTGAAGATGCTGGACTTAAAGGTTTAATAATTGGAGGAGCAAAGGTTTCTGAAAAGCATGGAAACTTTATTGTTAATTTTAATAACGCTACCTCAGATGATGTGATTAATTTAATTAATGTTATCCAAAAAGAGGTTTACAAGAAATTTGGAATAAAGTTAGAGTTAGAAATAAAATTACTAGGTTTCAAAAACAAATATGACTTTGTGACTATATGAGACGTTATCTAGTATACATATTTTTTGCTCTGTTTTTAGTTTTTATCGCTCTCGTGACGAAGCTGGCAAACTATTACAAAACAAAATTTCGCATCGAGAATGTTGTAATTACTAACAACAGGATTATACCAACTGGTTATCTTCTAAATTACATTCATATTAAATCTAAAGAAGATTTAATTTCATTAACTCCTGAAATCATTTTAGATAGAATAGAGAAGCATCCTTACGTTTTGCGTGCTGAAGGTTATTATGTGGATTCTGTTACCTTTAATATAAACGTCGTGGAAATTCAGCCATTTGCGATTGTAATAGCAAATAAAAAAAATTATGTCATTACAGAGGATAAGCAGATTATTCCACTACTACCTGAAATAATGGTAGTTGATTTGCCGGTTATCACACTTAGTGGTTTAACTATAAATCCAGATTATAAAAAGAATCTTAGCCCTGAAATTGAGAATGTAATTAGCACTTTGTTGACGATAAAAAAAGTTGATAATGGTCTTTTCAATGTTATATCGGAGTTAACCATCAATGAAAAGAATAAAGATTTAATCTGTTTCTTGACAAAGCCAAGAGGTCGAATAATCCTTGGTAAAGTTTTAGATCAGGTTAAAGCCGTATATTTTTCGGAGTTCTGGAGACAAGTGATTTTAACAGATGAATCTGATAATTATGATTATATAGATTTTAGGTTCAATAATCAGATAGTTGTAAAAAAAATGTAAAGAAATAATGATTTCACGCAAAAACATAATAACAAGTCTTGATATAGGTACTACCAAAACTTGTGCAATTATAGCAGAGCGAGTTGAACAAAATACATTGAATATTCTTGGCTTTGGTGTTTCTAATTCTAAAGGAATGATGCGCGGTACTGTAGCTAATGTTATACAAATAGCTGACTCAATTAGAGAAGCGGTTAGTGTTGCCAGTAAGCAGGCTGGGATCAAGGTATCATCTTTTAATGTTGGTGTGGCTGATATTCATTTCAATTCTATGCGATATCGAAACTGGGTAACTATTAATAATTCTGAATATATAGTTATGGAGGAAGATGTAGAACGATTAATCAATGATGTACATATGATGAAAGTTCCTTCTGATTACTTCATACTTCATGTCATTCCAGAAGAATATTTAATTGATGAAGAAAGTTCAGTAAGAAATCCTGTTGGTGTCTCCGCTTCGAAATTAGAAGCTATTTATCACATAATATTAGCTCAAAAGACATCGACTGATAATTTGAGAAAGGCTATTAAAAGGGCAGGATATGAAATAAATAAGTTGATTTTACAACCTTTAGCTTCAGCTAATGCAGTTCTTGATGAGAATGAAAAAGAATTAGGAGTTGCGGTAATTGATATAGGTGGAGGAACTACAGATGTAATTGTATTTCATAATGGATCGGTTAGACATAGCAGAGTTATCGGGATTGCAGGTAATCATGTGACGAATGATATTAGATCGGCTTTCGGAATAATTACTGAACAAAGTGAGGGGCTGAAAATAGAATATGGATACGCCACACCAAAGGCTATAGTAAAAGACACAGATGTTTTTGTTTCCACAGGAGGATTTCGTCAACCAATAAGAATTTCTTTGAGCATTTTAGCTGAAGTAATACAATACAGAATGAAAGAATTGTTTCATTTAATTGATAATGAGTTAAAAAAAGCAAATTTGAAAGACAAACTTGCTGCAGGGATTGTTTTAACAGGTGGAGGATCATTGTTAAAGGGCTGTGTTGATTTAGCTAAAGAAGTATTTGGAAAAGATACTCGAATTGGCATGCCCTATAATTTAGGTGGAATGATAGCCCGTAAGCTTGAGAATCCCATCTTTTCTACAGCTGTTGGATTACTCAAAGATGGAATTCAAAATGTGGTATTAAAGGAATCAATAATTGTTAAAGAAAGAGCATCATTTTTCGAAAAAATAAAAAAATTTTTAAGAGAACTTTAAATTCAAAATTGGAGGTAAAATGTTTCAAAATCGTCTTGACCAAAAAGAAAAGTTTCCTCGGCATTTTTCAATAATGCTGGATAAAGAGGAAATAGAAGTTTCTCCAACAAGGATAAAAGTGATTGGGGTTGGGGGTGGTGGATGTAATGCAATTAATAGTATGATAGATAGAGGCTTGACAGGAGTGGAGTTCATTGCAATCAATACAGATGAACAATCACTTTCAGTATGTAAGGCATCTAAAAAGCTTCAGATTGGAAGTAGCTTGACACATGGTAAAGGTACAGGTGGGAACCCCAACGTTGGTGAATCGGCGGCAATAAAAGACAAAGCCGCTATTGAAGAGTTTCTAAAAGGAGCAGAAATGATATTTATTGCAAGTACTTTTGGTGGAGGAACTGGTACTGGCGCTAGTCCTGTTGTAGCAGCCATGGCACAGCAAACTGATGCTATTGTTGTTGGCATTATTACTTTACCTTTTGAATTCGAGGGAAAACCTCGTGCTCAAATTGCCGAACAAGGAAAGAAAAAGATTGAAGAAATGGTTGACTGTTTGATAACAATTCCTAATCAAAAGTTAATTCAACTGTTTGGTAAAAATAATACCACTATAAGTGAAGCATTCAACAAACCTAATGAAATTCTTTATAATGCTGTTAAAGGAATCACGGATTTTGTATCTAAAACAGGTTACGTCAATATTGATTTTGCTGATGTTAGAACGGTAATGAAAGGTGGTGGAGATGCTTTAATTGGAATAGGTAGAGAGAAAGGTGAAAATAAAGCTCTCGAAGCTGTACAGCAAGCAATTACTTCTCCATTGCAGGATAATATAGAAATTCGTGGCGCACGCAATGTTTTGGTTAACTTCACAGCTTCAAATGATCTTAGTACGGAAGATTTTAATGCAGCTATGCAACTGGTTGATAGCACAGTAGGAAATGGAAGCTATAAAAAATTTGGAATTGTTTTTGATAATAATTTGCAAGATGAGGTTATAGTAACGCTTATAGCAACAGGTTTTGGTACCGCAAAACATCTTCGTCGTAATGAATCGCTTGAATTAATTAAAAATTTCACGTCGGTAGAAAACATTGAAGCTCCAAAAATTACTGAACTAAATGTTGAGGGTACTTACGAACCAAGTCAACAAGAAATTTTTGATGAGCCAACCTTTGAAAGAATAAAGAAAAAGATTCAACCTGTTGACGAAGAAAAAGAAAAGGAATCATTTATACAATCAATTTATGAAAAGGAAAAAGATGATCAACAAAATCTTTCTAAATTTCTAAGGAAGTTGATGGATTAATTATTCCCTTTCTAACTTTCCAATTAATACGCCACTCTCTATACTTCAAGGTATGGGGAGTTTTTTATATTTTTGAAAAATTTTTGGTTATTGTTTAAGGATAATTATGATTAAAGCAATATTGTTTGATATGGACGGTGTGATAGTTGATACGTTACACTATCATTATTTAGCCTGGGATAGGATGTTTCAAGAATTCGGGGGAAGAGTTTCAAAACATACAGTTTTACTGCACGAAGGGAGAAATTCCCGCGAGATTATACCCATTTTGATGAAGGAAGCGGGAGTTTATTTACCAGATGATCAGTGGGATGAATTTATCGATAAAAAACGTAAATATTATAGATCAATTGTACAGGTCAATTATTTCCCGAAAGTTTTTGAAGTTATCACTGAGTTAAGAAATCGTGGACTTAAAACAGCACTGGTTACGGCCTCGGCAAGAAAGAATATGGAGAAATCAATTCCCGCAGATAAGCGAAGACTCTTCAATGCAATTTTAACTGCTGAAGATTTTACTAATGCAAAACCAAACCCCGAACCTTACCTGAAAGCACAACAAATCCTAAATGTCGAACTTAATGAATGTGTTGTTGTTGAGAACGCTCCACTGGGAATTGAATCGGCCAAAAATGCAGGAATGATTTGTATTGCTGTGGAAACAACACTTGGGCGTGAATTTTTAACTCAAGCTGATTTTATAATAAATTGCGTAGAAGAACTTCTTGGATTTTTCCCGGCACTTAAAGCATAATAATTTATGTAAGAAAAATTTTACTAAATCACATTTGTTTTGATATAAGATTTTATTCTAAATTTATTTTGTATGATTTTCCATAGGATTATTTTCATTACATTAATCGTAGTATCATTAATATCTGCCCAGAGCAAATTTACTGGAAGAATCGGGCTAGCTATTGGCTATAACATTGAATATGATTTTACTGATTTTTCAGTTTTTTCATCAAACTTTTTGAAAACATCAAAAGAAGAAAAACTATCAAATGGATTTTTAACAAATAACTTTAATGGTTACTTATATACTCTCGTTATACCAAATACTCGAATAGGATTTCTCTTTAGCAATGGTAAGAAGGAGAGCAATTTATCTTCAAACAAGCTTAAATCAGTTGAATACAAAAAAAATTTATTCGGCCTAACCGTAGAATATACTGCTTCAATTAAGACATTGAATATTTCACCAGGAATCTTATTAGGTAAAGGGAAAAGCATCTTTCATCTATACAACTACACAGTAGAACCTGACTTTAATGACTTAGTTAATTGGTTTAATTCTAACATTTCTAACTTTGGTTTTTCAACTTCTATTCAAATGAAGTTTTATGAATTGTCACCAATGATTAACTTAGAAGTTGATTTACATCGTTTCGTTGCTTTGAGATTTGGAATAACTTATCATCTTTTGTTAAGTAAAGATTGGCGATTAAACGGTAAACTTCCATTAGAAAATGTACCAGATAAATTAATAACTAATTCACTTTCAATTTCAACAGGATTGATGATAGGATTTTTCTCTCGATAAAAAGGAGACAAAGTTGGATACAATTTTGGTTACAGGCGGTTGTGGCTTTATTGGTAGCAATTTTATTAGGTATGTGTTAAAAAATACAAATAACTATCGCATAGTTAACGTTGATAAGCTCACTTATGCTGGTAATCTCAAAAACCTTGCTGGTTTGAAAGGTGACCCGCGTTATTGTTTCTACAAAGGTGATATTTGTAATTATGAACTTTTGTCCTTTATTATTGAAAAAGAAAATGTGACTTCTATTATTAATTTTGCTGCGGAGTCACATGTTGATCGTAGTATATTATCCCCTCAAGAATTTATTCGAACAAATGTAATTGGAACAGACGTTTTACTTGAAATAACGCGTCGTTTTGGGTTGAAAAAATTTATTCAAATTTCAACTGACGAAGTGTATGGTTCTTTAGAACAAACTGGCAAGTTTATAGAATCAACTCCATTGTCTCCAAATAGTCCTTACTCAGCCTCAAAAGCAAGTGCTGATTTATTAGTTAGAGCTTATAATCATACTTATAATTTACCTACTATAATTACCAGATGCTCTAACAATTATGGTCCATATCAATTTCCTGAAAAATTAATTCCATTGATGATCATAAATGCTATCAATGAAAAGCCTTTACCAGTTTATGGAGATGGAATGAACATTCGTGATTGGATATATGTAGAAGATCATTGTGCAGCAATTTTGGCTATTTATGAGGAAGGGAAAATAGGAGAAGTTTATAACATAGGTGCAGAAAACGAAATGCCAAATATTGAAATTGTTAAATTGATTTTGAAAGAATTAGGTAAAAATGAGTCTTTAATTACATTTGTAAAAGATAGACCTGGGCATGATCGTAGGTATGCAATTGACGCCACTAAAATCAAAACAGAGTTAGGATGGAAACCTAGATATGAATTTAAAGAAGCATTAAAGAAAACAATCAATTGGTATATTGAAAATCAAACCTGGTGGCAGGAAATAATTTCTGGGGAATACAAAAAATATTATAAAAAATGGTATGAGGAGCGATAAATGAAATATTTAGAACAAAAAATCAAAACTAAAAAAGCTGTAGTTGGAGTTATAGGACTTGGTTATGTTGGACTTCCTTTAGCTGTTGAATATGGACTTAATGGTTTTAAGGTTATTGGTATTGATGTTTCAGAATGGAAAGTTGAGAAAATAAATAAAGGTGAAAATTATATCAGAGATGTTAATGATAAAGATCTTTTAAAAGTAGTAAAGAAAAAATTACTAATGGCAGAGGTACATTACGATTCTGTTCCAGAGATGGATATAATTTTAATTTGCGTCCCAACTCCATTTACAGAAAATAAAGATCCTGATATTTCATATATAGTTTCAGCATCTGAAGAGATATCTAAACGAATGAGAAAAGGTCAAATAATAATATTAAAGAGTACTACTTTCCCCAATACAACTGAAGGATACGTTCAACCAATCTTAGAAAAATCTGGACTTAAGGTTGGTAAAGATTTCTTCTTAGCATTTTCACCTGAGCGAATTGATCCAGGAAATAAAGTCTGGACAACTAAAAATACTCCTACAGTAGTTGGTGGTGTAACAAAAAAATGTACCAATTTAGCTGCTTTAGCTCAGGGACAAATTATATCAAAAATAGTAAAAGTTTCTAATCCAAAAGTTGCTGAAATGGAAAAGCTTTTGGAAAATATTTTCAGGAGCGTGAATATAGCACTTGTTAATGAAATGGCACTTTTATCTGATAGGATTGGTGGGATAAATATTTGGGAGGTGATAGAAGCAGCTTCAACTAAACCTTTTGGATTTATGCCATTCTATCCAGGTCCCGGAATCGGTGGCCATTGTATTTTGATTGATCCATATTATCTTGAATGGCAAGCAAGAGCATATGATTTTGTTACACATTTCATTCGTCTTGCTGCTGAAACTAATGAAAATATGCCATTCTATGTTAAACACATGATACTACGTGAAATTAGCCAAATGGATAAATCAATTCAAAAAACAAAAATTTTATTCCTTGGTGCTGCATTTAAGAAAGATGTGGATGATACACGACACTCACCAGCAATTAAAATAATGGAATTATTGTTAAAAGATTTTAATGGCTTATTTTTAAGATATAATGATCCATACGTTTCTGAGATTGAAGTTAATGGAATTAAGTATAAATCAGTTGAGCTTACTAAAAAGGTCTTAAAAGAAGCTGATCTAGTTGTGATAACGACGAACCATTCAAATTATGATTATAATTTTATTGTTGAAAATTCTAAAAGGGTTATAGATACCCGTAATGCCACGAAGAATGTTAAAAATAATCGTGACAAAATTGTTTTACTAGGTTCTGGATCAAGGAAAGGGTATTCAGTTTGATTAAGATAATTTCCGTTGTAGGAGCAAGACCAAATTATATGAAAGTCGCTCCAATTTACAGAGCGTTGCAGAAATATTCTGATAGAACAAAACATTTCATCTGTCACACCGGTCAGCACTATGATGTAAACATGTCCGATGTATTTTTTGAGCAACTAAAGTTGCCTAAACCAGATTTTTATTTAGGAGTGGGCTCTGGCTCACACGCTGTACAAACGGCAAAGATCATAATTGAATTTGAAAAAATATTAGTTGAGCAAAAGCCTGATTTGGTAGTCGTAGTTGGTGATGTGAATTCTACCATTGCCTGTAGTCTTGTGGCTGTTAAACTTGGGATAAAGGTTGCACATGTTGAAGCAGGTTTAAGAAGTTTTGATAGAACAATGCCCGAAGAAATAAATCGCTTACTTACTGATCAGATTTCAGATTTTCTTTTTGTTACGGAAAAAAGTGGAATTGAAAATTTGAGAAAAGAAGGAATCGCAGAGGAAACAATATTTTTTGTTGGAAATACAATGATAGATTCATTAGTTTATTATATGCCTAAGATTGATAGTTTGAATGCATATGAAACTTATGGTTTGAAACCTTTTGAATATATAGTGGTTACGTTACATCGACCGAGTAATGTAGATGAACCTGAAAATCTAATAAAAATTTTTCAACAATTTGAAATTATTTCTAAGAAAGTCAAAATATTTTTTCCAGTTCATCCACGAACTAAAAAAATGTTAGAATCTCTTGATATAAAGTTTAATGCATCAAATATTTTACTTGTTGATCCTGTTGGTTACATTGAATTCATTAATGTTGTTAAAAATTCATTATTAGTACTAACTGATTCAGGTGGAATACAAGAAGAGACAACTTACATGAAAATTCCATGTCTGACACTAAGAAACAATACAGAACGTCCTATTACAATAGAAATGGGAACAAATAAGCTAATTGGTACGAATTATGAAAAAATTGCTTTTGAAGTTTTTTCTACTTTGGGAACGTCCTACAAAAATTCCGAAATTCCCCCATTGTGGGATGGTAAAGCTTCTGAGCGAATCACGGAAATTATCGTTTCAAATTTTAACTAAATAAGAGATGAGTAATTATGAACCTTAGAATTTTGATTTTAGTTTTTATTATTTGGCATGCTAATCTATTCTCTCAGATTGAATCAAAAGAAAGAACCCAATTGAACTTAACTCCAACCATCAGTTTTACAATCGGTGGTAATTTTTTTGTAACTGGTACATTTAAAGCTTATCCGAATGAAAGAGTTGATGAATTAGTATCGAGAATTATACAAATGATTATTTTAAATAACACCCGTGATCCAATGACAACGCTAAAAGAGATCGAGAACTATCCAACGAGAGATATTATTTTAAGAAGGTCAACCGGGGAAATAATAAAAATTGATTTAGAAAAGTTCAGGTTAACTGGAGATTTTACTTATAATCCATACATAAAAAATGATGATGTAATAATTTTCCCTTACTATAAGCCAGATTTAGATTTTATTAGAATTGAAGGTGCAGTTAAAAATCCTAAGCGATTTCAATATATGGAAGGTGATAAAATAGAAGACGCAATTATATTAGCACAAGGATTGGATCCAAACTATGAAAAAATTTCTCATATAGAAATTTATCGTTTGAGTTATGATGGCTTGCAAGATTCGGTTATTAAAATTCCTTTTGATTTAAAATATCCTCTAAAGCGGGGTGATAGAATTAGATTGGTTGGAGTTGAAAGCCAGAAGCGTGATTATGTAGCTTATATTGCTGGTGAAGTTTTTCAGCCTGGAACGATAATGCTTCCAAAAGATGGATTACCTTTGCAAAGAGCTATTGAACAGGTTGGAGGACTAAGAGAAAGTGCGGATTTATCTAGAGCTGAGCTTATTCGCGGAGGGAATGTCTTTAAATCACCATTCTATTCTGAATATTTTGAGGAACTAATGATGAGACGTATGGCTAATATTAAAGAGGAGGACTCATTAAATTTCATAATAGATAATAGATTAAGATTCCTAAGAGGTGTAGCAGCATACGACTTTAATAAACTAAAGGTGCAAGATTTCAATCTTGACACTCTTATTGTACAAAATGGTGATTATATATTCATACCACCAAAGGTTAATTTAGTCTATGTTTTTGGTCAGGTAAATAATTTTGGATATGTTCCTTATGTTCCTGGAAAAAATTACTCGTATTATATTGAGCAAGCAGGTGGTTTAGGCAAAACTGCAAAAAAGGAAGTTTATGTGATCAAGTCAAAATCCCGTGCATGGTTACTAGCAATCGATAAAAATGTGATAATTGAACCAGGTGATTTTATATGGGTTCCTAAAAAGCCCATTCGTGATTTTGATTATTATGTTCAAAGAATTGGATTTATTGGAAGTATAGTGACTGGAATTGTAACTACTTTGATCCTTTTACTTAGGTAATTTCTTTCATTTAGAACTTGTTATAATTTAATTAAGGTAGACCAATGAGTCAAGAAAAAGAATCGACAATAGGAAATACATTTATTGAATTTCTGTTGGTTCTTGTTAAGTACAGAAAATTTTTAGTCATTTTTGTGACTCTGATAACAGTTACAACTACTACATATTCAATTATCGCTCCAAAGTGGTATAAAGCTACGGTATCAGTATTTCCGTCAGAGAAAACCGATTTTCTATCTGCATTAACGGGATTGAGTGGTCTGGCGAGAAATCTTTCGACTGCTCGTGGTTTATCAGCATTGACAGGAGAACCAACAGAGTTGGATAAGTACGTTGCAATTCTTAAATCTGCTACCATTACTGATGATGTAATTCAAAAATTTGATCTGAGAAGAGTTTATAAAATGGAAGATGAATATTATGAAGATGTTGTTAGAAAGTGGCAGAAAAATTTGCAATTAAATATTGAAGATGAAGGTAACTTAACAATTACAGTTTTTGATAGAGATCCACAAAGGGCTGCCAATATTGCGAATTATCTTGTGGAAAAGTTAAATGAGGTTAATACGCGATTAAATATTACCAATGCTAAAGCCAATAGGGAGTTTGTAGAGAAAAGGTATCAACAAAATCTCGAAGATATACAAAGACTTGAAGAAGACATGAAGTTATTTCAGCAAAGATATGGTGTGGTTGCTGTTCCTGAACAGCTTGAAGCCACAGTTAAATCTATGGCTGAGATTTACCTGGATATGTATAAGAAAGAAATCGAATATAATGTTATCAAACAAAACTATGGTGAAGACCATCCTTTGACAAAATTATCTAAATTAAACTACGATGAGCTGAAGAAAAAGATAGATCAACTAAACTATGGAACCGATATTTCATTAAAAGATACAAAATTATTAATTCCATTCAAGGAAGCGCCACAGCTCTCTAACGAATACCTTAAAATTTATAGGAATTTAGAAATACAATACAAGATTTTAGAATTTATACAACCATTATATGAACAAGCGAAAGTAGAGGAAGTTAGAAATACTCCTAGTGTTCTTGTTCTGGATAAGGCGGGACCGCCAGAAAAAAAAGCAAAGCCGAGAATTCGAGTGTATTTCTTGCTTGGATTTGTTGGTTCTCTAATTGTTGGAATTTTTATTTCTTTTCTACTGGAACTCTTCTCTAGGCTCAAAGCAACCGACCCTGAAAGATACAACTATTTAGTTAGTTGGTTAAGAATTGGCATTTTTAGAAAAATCATTCACTAAATCTCTATATGAAAATTCTTTTAATTAATAATTACTCGCATAAAAAGGGTGGGGTTGAGTCTGTATTTTATAATACAATTAAATTACTTAAAGAGCGTGGCAATCAAGTCATTAGTTTTGCCATAAAAACTAATCAATTGGAATCTTTTGATGTAAATTACTCAATTAATAAACCAAAGTCATCGTTTCAAAAATTTTTTTTCAAAGAATCGAGAAAAGTATTGCAAGAGATTCTTATAAAAGAAAAACCAGAAATTGCTCATATTCATAATATCATAGGTGGAATATCTCCTTCAATTCTACCAATCTTAAAGAAATTCAAAATACCTATAGTCGCATCTATTCACGATTTGAGATTATTATGTCCCACTTGGGTAATGATTAATGGTAAGGGTAAAATATGTGAGAAGTGTAAAACAGGGCGATATTTTCAGTGCTTACTTAATAAATGTCATCCAAGTGGATATCTAAAAAGTCTTGTTGTTGCAGTGGAAAGTTACTTGAGAGACTTATTCTATCATCACCGAGATTATTATGATGGTTATATTTTTAATAGTCAATTTTCCATGAACAAATTTTTAGAATTTTACCCGACTTTGATATCAAAGAAACTTTATGTTATTTATAATTTCATAGATCATTATTCTGAAAAAATTTATCGTGGAAATTACTTTTTTTACTTTGGAAGGCTTGATAGAGAAAAAGGCGTGAAGACTTTGATTGAAGCCTTCAAGCAAATTCCCGAATTCAAATTGAAGATTGCGGGTAAAGGCGAGTATGAGAGTTTTTTGGGATTAAATGAATCTTCTAATATTGAATATGTAGGATTTAAAAAAGGCAAAGAATTAATCAAATTAATTGAGGGTTCCTCATTTGTAATTATACCGTCAGAATGTTATGAAACTTTATCAATGGCGGGTATCGAATCACTTTCTTTAAGTAAACCTATCATTACAACTCAGTTAGGTGGATTAAATGAAGTGTGCATTGATGGATTTAATGGTTTTAAGTTCATCGCAAAAAATGTAGAGAGTTTAATTAATGTAGTTAAAAAGGCTGCGTCATTATCTGAAGAAGAGTACTATATTTTTTCTAGAAATGCATATCATTATGCTAGAGAAAACTTCAATCCAGAGAAGCACTACAATAATCTAATGAAAGCATACAAAGAGATTATTGAAAATAGACATTGAAATGAATAATCTAACAAAAATTAAACAGAACGCCTTCTACACTTTGATAACAATTTCAACAAGATTGCTCGCTAATGTTATTCTTTTTTGGTTACTTGCACGATTTTATGGCCCAAAACTATTTGGACAATTCGCATTTGTTCATACACTAGCTACCACTTTTATTGTGTTTGCAGATTTCGGATTGGATGTTCTGCTAACTACTAATATTGCTTCGAAAAAAGGTAATAAAGATAAAATCTTTGAAAAACTCTTTGCCTTAAAAATATTACTGCTTTTCTGTGGATTTCTTTTAATGCAAGTTGTGGCTATGAATTTCAATCTTTCCGAAAAATTTAGATGGCTCACTTTAATTTTTGGATTTTATTTAGTGTTTACATCACTTAACAATTTTTTTGTAGGAGTTTTTAGAGGATATGAGGTATTCCATTATGAAGCTAGAGCATCGCTGGTTGCTAATTTAACTTTGGTTTTACTTACAATTATATTTTTAATTCTCCGCTTAGAAATTATATATGTAGCTCTATTATTTGCATTCACAAGAATTTTAGGTACGCTGGTTAGCATACAAGGAATCAATAAAGTTGATCCACAAATCCGATTAATTCCAGATTTTTCAGGAGTTAAGTTCTTAAAAGGTAAAGCTATGGTTTTTGGTTTTCATTTGATCTTTAGTTATTTGTTCTTTCAGGTTGATACTTTATTATTAGCTAAACTTAAGGGTGATTTTTCCGTTGGAATTTATCAAGCTGTTTTTAAACTAGTCATGCTTCCTTTGGTTATTCCCGATATATTAACTTTTTCCCTTATGCCCTCTCTTTCTCGATATTACTCTGAAAACAAAAAAGATTGGGTAAAATTGGCATCATCAATGGGCAGAATTCTCTTCGTTTTTGCTTTACCTATTTCTTTAATTATGATTCTATATTCAAATGAATTGATTTCTTTTATTTATGGAATTGAAAACTATTCCCTTGCTGTAGATGTATTAAAAGTTTTTGGACTAATTATCCTGGTGAGATTTTCACTTGAACCATTTGCTTTGATGCTAACAACTTCAAATAGACAAAGTTTAAGATTGATAACAGTAGTATTTGCTACATTATTAAATATAATATTAAACCTTTATGTGATTCCTAAATATGACGTAATTGGAGCTAGTATTGTTTCATTGTTTGTGAATACATTTGTTGGATTGGTTTATATTTTAAGTAATCCAGGTGAAACTCAAAAGTGGTTTTTTAATTTCAGAAATATTTTAGTTTTGTTTTTAATTAGTATTATGGGAGTAATTTTTTACTTGTACTTCAAATTTAATTTTGTCATTGAAATTTCTTTGATTTTGTTAGTATATGTTTTTAGTATTTATAAATTCTATCTGCTTGATTTCGAAAAAGACTTGATAAAACAAAGCTTTCGAAAATTTGAGAGTTTAATTAAAGAATGAACTTACTTTCATTTTTTCTTTTAGGCCTAGCTTTACTATTAATTCTAAGCTTTGCAAAGAAAGGAACTGACATTTTTTCTCCTGCCAGGCTTTTTTCAATTGTGTGGTTATTTCTTATAGGATTGAGTTTATTGAAGCTTAGTAGATATCAATTTGAATGGAGCTGGTTTAGTTGGCTTGTAATATTTACGACAATATTTTCCTTCTTACTTGGAACCTTTGTCGTTTACGTGATAAATTTTAATAGCAGAGTAAATTCAATTTCATTTATCAGAGTTATCCAATCAGAATATTATTCAATAAATACATATTCAATCTTTAAAGTTATCTTACTTTTATTTTTGGCTTATATTATTTCTTACATTGTAATTTATCTTGTGGTTGGATTCATTCCCGCCTTTACTCCGAGACCAAATTTAGTAAGAGCAAAGTGGGGCATGTTTGGTTTTGGATTGTTAATACATTTAACACCAATAATACTTTTTCTTGCTATCGTCTTCTGGATGCGTTATAAAAATCTCGATAGAAAAATAATTGTTGGTTTATTGTTTCTAATTACATTCGGTACCTTTTTCCTTCTTTATCAGAGATTTAGTTTGGTATTTGGGATGCTCCTTGCTTTTGTTTACCTGTATTATGGTTCAAAATACGTAACATTAAAGAACTTTCTCGTATTCATCGTACCACTGATTGCAATAATTTTTGGCCTATCAACTATAAGAGAAGGACAATTATTTATTATTTACCTACATTACCTTTCACAGATGAAGTTTCCTGTGAAATATGCAATTTTTACCGAACCATACATGTATCTAGTGATGAATATAGAAAATTTTGCCTATGCGATTGAAAAGTTAAAATTTCATACCTATGGTTTATATTCTTTTGATTTCTTATTTGCTCTATCTGGATTAAAGCATTTTTTAAAAGAATACTTTGGTATAACAGATTTTCCGGCTTTGCGTTCTGTTTTTTATAATACCTACACTCTATTTTTTGTTTATTATCGTGACTTTGGATTAATTGGAAGTTTTATATTTCCATTTTTAATAGGAATGATAGCAAGTCACTTTTATTACTACATGAGACGTTTTCCAAACATTCATACTATATCATTTTATGGAATGTGGGTTTGTGCAATACTCTTCTCCTTTTTTGTTCCGCTTCTTTCATGGTTGCATTTTGTCTTTGATATGTTTGTAGTTTACTTTTCTACAAAATATATTCATCTTAAATCCAGTTACAAACCAATGGAGATTAAAATTTGAAAATTGGGATAGACGGAAGGGTGCTTGAACGAAATATCACTGGTGTTGGTAGATATTTAATAAATATACTCAATGAAATTCCAAATTATTCACATGAGCATGAATTTTATGTTATTACAAATAGAAAACAAAATCACATTACTGATTCGCTTTATAAGTTTGTAGCTGTTAATTTCCCGTTGATAAATCTAAAAATTTTCACTCCATTTTGGTTGAATAAAGTTTTACCTAATATTTTGGATGAATATAAAATTGATTTAATAATTGGACCAAACATTCTCGTGCCGTGGACAAAAAAATGTAAGGCAAAAAAAATATCAATTGTACATGACATCATGCCAATTACTCATCCACAATTTTTCCCAAGAGAATATGTTTACTTCTTAAAGTTTTATTTACCTAAGTCAATAAAACACTCTGATAAAATAATGACTATTTCAGAGGCATCTAAAAAAAGCATTCAAAAAATATTTAACTTACCCTCGGAGAAAATCACCGTAGTATATAATACCTCTGCGAAAAACTTTAGACAATTGAATTCTGAAGAAAAAAAATTATTAAAAGCCAAAACTAATCTTGATTTACCAGAAAAATTTTTGCTTTATGTGGGAGTATTAGAAAAAAGAAAAAACATTAGATTGCTAATAAAAGTGAGCGATGAACTGTTCAATAGAGGTTATGATATAAAAATTGTTTTAGCGGGTAAAGCTGGATTTGGTTTTGATGAATTTAAAAATGATTTATTAAAGAGAAAAGAACGTTTAATTTGGTTGACTCAAGTTGATGATAGTACTTTGCTTTATTTATACAATTCCGCATTGTGTTTAATTTTTCCTTCTTATGTTGAGGGATTTGGATTACCTCCACTAGAGGCGATGAGTTGTGGATTACCTGTGGTAGCTTCCAATTGCGAGGCTTTACTTGAAGTAGTTGGAGATGCGGGATTTTTATGTGAACCAGACGATGTTGAATGCTTTGTGAATGGAATAGAAAAATTAATTAATGATGAAAGTTTTTATATCAATTTGAAATTAAATTCTATTAAAAGAGCTGGTTATTTTTCGAGTAATTTGGCAGTCGAAAAGTTTTTGGAAGTTGTTAACAGTTTTTATTAAAACTGAAAATTTATGATATATTTGAATGAATCTCTTAATAATAGGATGCCTAAAAATTTAATATAGCCTAATTCTATGAACCACATTTTAATTATACTTTTTTTTATCATAATTTTTTTAATAATAAACTCATATATAATATATCCTATTTTGGTTCAGCTGCTTTCTCTTTTTGTAAGTCATAAAAAATATGACGAAACCACATTCCATCCTGTTTCCATTTTGATATCAGCATACAACGAAGAAAAAGTAATTGAAAGCAGAGTTATGAATCTTCTTAATCAAGATTATGATTTAAATAAGATTGAAATCTTGATTGGTTCCGATTGTTCTGACGATAGAACAAATGATATCTTAATTGGTTTATCAAAAAAAATCTCTAATCTACAGATTTTTTTATTTAATGAACGTAGGGGTAAAGGTGCAGTATTAAATGATCTTGTTTCACATGCAAGAAATGAGATCTTAATTTTTACCGACGCTAATACAACTTTTGCAAAGGATGCAATAAAAAAACTAACAATACATTTTAACGATTCAAAGATTGGGGGAGTTAGTGGTAAACTTATTTTAATTGAAGATAGATTAAGTTTTTATGATGGAGTAGAAGAACAAAAGTACTGGAATTATGAAAATTTTATCAAAAAATCGGAAGGTAATTTGGGTATTTTGATTGGCGCAAATGGTGGAATTTTTGCAATACGGAAGGAACTTTATGCTAATATTCCAATTGATAAGCCAGTTACAGATGATTTTTTCATATCGATTGCTGTGTTGAAGAAAGGGTATAAATTTGTTTATGAGGCAGATGCTTTAGCTACAGAATCTATAGCGAAAGATCTAGAAATTGAATTCAAAAGAAAAGTTAGATTTGCCGCTACTAATTTTCAAACGATATCATTCTTTAAATCGTTACTGTTAAATAAGAATATACTTTTATCTTATGCACTCTGGTCACATAAAATTTTACGATGGTTTGTTCCTATTCTATTGTTAATGCTTTTTATTTTGAATATGATTTTGATTAATTACTCACCAATCTTAACTTATATATTCTATATACAGATTCTTTTTTATTCATTAGCCTTTTTAGGTTATGTCTTGTTAAAACTCAAAATAAGAATTATACCACTAACGCTTTCATTTTATTTTCTTATGTCTAATTACGCACTATTGCTTGGATTATTAAATTTTTTGAAAAAAAAGCATTCATTGAAATGGCAATCAACTCCGAGATAAATGAATGGACAAAAAAGCCGAGAAAATATTTCTATTCATAACCGACTTTATAACAATAAATTTAACCTATCTAGTTTATTTTTATTTTCGTATTGAGACCGGTTGGTTTCAAGTAATTTCAATGCCCGAGTTTCTTCTCCCTATGTTTATTATTTATTTTTATTGGTTATTCGTTTTTACATTTATGGGGATGTATAGAACCTGGTTTGCTGCGTCAAGGTTTGATGAGTTAACTGTTTTGATTAAAACTTCTTTTATTGGTGTCATAATACTTTTCTTTCTGATATTTATAGATGATTTATCCTACCAACAAAGTTCTTCCCAAAGATACCTTATTTTCATTTACTGGTTAATTTTTGTTCTGTTTGTTGGTGGAGGTAGAATTTTTATAAGGAGCCTTCAACGATATTTACTACTTAAAGGAATTGGTAGAAGAAACACGATTATTATTGGATATAATGAAAAAGCCAGGGAAGTTTATGAAGAAATTAAACACGCAAGAGCACTAGGACTTGACATAGTTGGATTTTTATTGTTGGGAAACGAAGAAAAACAACTGGTTGGTAATAACAAAATTTTAGGTTCAATTGACCAGATTCAAAAAATTGTGAATGATAATAATGTAAAAGAAGTTATAATTGCTCTAGATAAGCATGAACATGAACAGATGCTTGATGTTATTGCAAAGTGTGACTTTAATGATTTAACAATAAAAATTGTGCCTGATCTTTATGAGATCATAAGCGGCCAGGCAAGAACTAATCAACTTTATGGTATTCCCTTAGTAGAGATTAATCCTCAGTTAATGCCTGTATGGGAAAGAAAAATTAAAAGATTGATGGATATAATTTTTTCTTCAATTATTTTAGTCGTAACGCTTCCTGTTTCACTCATTGTAGCTTTAGCTATTAAATTAGACTCGAAGGGTCCGGTATTTTATAAACAAATTCGCGTTGGAAAAGATAACAAGCAGTTTAAGATATATAAATTCAGGTCCATGTATCAGGATGCAGAGAAACATACCGGTCCAGTTTGGTCAAGTAAAGACGATCCACGAATTACTCGTGTTGGGAAGATAATAAGAAAATTTAGGCTTGATGAAATTCCTCAATTTATTAATGTTCTTCGTGGTGATATGAGTTTGGTTGGTCCTCGTCCAGAAAGACCATATTTTGTTGAAAGACTTTCTAACGAAATTCCACTTTACAAGAGAAGATTAAAAGTTAAACCCGGCATAACTGGTTGGGCACAGGTAAAACATAAATATGACGAATCCATTGAAGATGTTAAGAAGAAGTTGCAATACGATTTATATTACATAGAAAACATTTCATTAAGAATGGATCTCAAAATACTTTTTAGAACAATTTTTGTTGTTTTATTTGGCAAAGGTCATTTTAAGAATTAATTTTTTACATTGAATTTAATTAAAAATGGGAGTCAATATGAATATTCAGATGGTTGATTTAAAAAGACAATACCTTGAAATAAAAAATGAAATTAATATGGTAATTTCAGAAGTACTTGAATCAACTCAATTTATACTTGGCAAAAAGGTGGCAGAGTTTGAAGAATCTGTATGCAAGTACTTGGGAGTAAAACATTCAATTGGTGTTGCTAATGGGACAGATGCACTAAGAATTGCATTAATGGCCTTGAATATCGGGAAAGATGACGAAGTTATAACTACTCCTTTTACATTTGTTGCAACTACTGAAATGATAGTTAGTCTTGGTGCTAGACCAGTTTATGTGGATATTGAGCCAGAAAGTTATAACATAAATCCATCCCTGATTAAAGAGAAAATTACCAGTAGAACAAAAGCAATATTACCTGTTCATTTATACGGTAATCCCGCAAAAATGGATGAGATTATAACAATAGCAAGAGATTACAATTTGTACGTGATAGAGGATGCAGCACAAGCTTTTGGTGTAGCATATAAAGATAAGAAAGTTTGCACATTTGGTGATATCGCTTGTATAAGTTTTTTCCCAAGTAAAAATTTAGGATGTTACGGTGATGGTGGGATGGTCGTAACAAATAGTGATGAACTTGCTGAAAAAATCAGGATGATTGCAAATCATGGTTCGAAAGTCAGGTACATTCATGAAATTCTTGGAATGAATTCACGTTTAGATGCAATTCAGGCAGCAATTTTAAATGTAAAGATTAAATATATAGATGATTGGAACAATAAAAGATTTGAGAATGCGAAATTGTACACAGAACTGTTAAAAGCAATTCCAGAAGTTAAAACACCTCATGTTAATTCCGATTCAAAACATATTTTTCATCAATACACCATCCGTGTTAAAAATAGGGACGAGCTACAAAAACATTTACAGAATAAAGGAATTCCAACGGCAATTCATTATCCCATACCTTTGCATTTGCAACCGGCATTTCGTGGTTATTCTGATGAAGGCACTTTACCCGTATCTGAACAAGTTGCTAAAGAAGTTCTTTCACTTCCAATGCATCCGAATTTAAAAACTGAAGAAATTGAATTTATAGCCCAATCAATTAAAGAGTTTTATGAATGAAAGAAAAAGCCATAGTTATTGTACCTACTTATAACGAAGCAAAGAATATCAAAAGACTTTTGGATGAAATATTAAAACTTTATGGAAATCAACTAGATATTCTTGTTGTGGATGATAACTCACCTGATAACACAGCAGATGTGGTTCGTAGCTTTATGATTCAAAATCCTAATGTCTTTTTATTGCTCCGTCCAAGAAAATCTGGGCTCGGTACAGCTTATGTTGATGGTTTCAAATTTGCTCTATCAAAAAATTATGAGCTTATTCTTCAAATGGATGCGGATTTCTCTCATAATCCAAAAGATCTAAAGAGACTGATTAAAAAATCCAAAAATGCTGATGTTGTGATTGGTTCTAGGTATATCAACGGAGTAAGAGTATTGAATTGGCCTATAAAACGACTCTTTCTGAGTGTGTATGCTAATCTATATGCAAAGCTAATCACAGGACTACCTATTAGTGACACCACTGGCGGCTTTAAATGTTTCAGGAAACAAGTACTTGAATCAATAAATCTCGGTTCAATTAAATCAAATGGTTATGCTTTTCAAATTGAGTTGAATTTTAAGGCTTACAAAAAAGGTTTCAAGTTAGTAGAAATACCAATTGTGTTTAATGATCGGACTGAAGGGAGTTCTAAAATGAATAAGAAAATTGTTTTTGAAGCCGCTTGGAAGGTTTGGTATTTAAGATTGCAAAGTATTTTGGGATTACTTGATTAAAAATGAAATCGTTCAGCATTATAATAGTAAATTATAACGTAAAGGCATTTCTTCAGAATTGTCTTCTTTCCATTCGTAAAGCTTGTGAAAAAATTGATCATGAGATTATTGTGGTTGATAATGCATCAGATGATGGAAGTGTTGAACTGATAAAGAAAAATTTTCCTGAAATAATTTTAATTGAATCTCAAACAAATTTAGGTTTCAGTAGAGCAAATAATTTGGGTTTAAGTAGGTCAAATGGTAAGTATATTTGTTTAATCAATCCCGATACAATTGTAGAAGAAAACACGTTTGAAATTATGATCAACTTTATGGATAGGCATTCCGAAGTAGGTTTGGCTGGTTGTAAGATATTAAATCCCGATGGAACATTTCAATTAGCATGTAGACGTAGCTTCCCAACGCCTTGGGTTGCATTCACTAAAATTGTAGGATTAAGCAAATTATTCCCCAAATCGAAATTATTCGCAAAATATAACTTGACGTTTCTCGATGAGAATCAGTCTTATGAAGTAGATGCAGTTAGTGGTTCATTTATGTTTCTTAGGAGAGAAGTTTATAAAAATGTTGGTGGACTTGATGAATCATTCTTTATGTATGGTGAAGATCTTGATTACTGTTATCGTGTTAAAAAGGCAGGATATAAAGTTTATTATGTTCATTCTACTCAAATAATTCACTTTAAGGGAGAAAGCACAAAACGCAGTAATATTGATGAGCTCAAACATTTTTATGATGCAATGAAATTTTTTGTGCGTAAACATTTTTCAAGCTCATTCATCATGGAATTAATTCTCCAAATTGCTATCACTTTAAGGAGTTTTATCGCTTTCATTGGAAAAAGGAAGTTGATTTTTCTAGCTATCTTACTTGATTTTGTCTTTTACAATATATCAATACTAATCTCTGAATTGATATACCATGAAATTGCTGGATTTAAAGGTTTCCCAGGATATGCGATACCAGTAGTTTTTATAGTTCCTGCAATGACTTTTATTGTAATAGCTTTTCTTTTTGGTTCTTACCAAATCAATAATTTTCCAATATCCAGACTATATCCATCTATTCTAGTTAGTTTTCTCTTTACAAGTTCACTAACTTATTTCTTTAAAGATTATGCTTTTAGCCGTGCGATTGTATTAATTAATTACACTCTTGTAATGTTCATTTTACCATTCTGGCGAATTTTTATAAAGTTGATTTTTCGATTCCCTAGAGATTCAAGACAATCTATATTTGAATCGAGAACAGTGATTGTTGGTACAAACGAATCGGCAATAGAACTATTAAATCGATTGAAGCGAACTTATAATTTCTATCATGATGTAATTGGCTTTATAGATAAGGACAGAAGAAGAATTGGAGAAAAAATTCAAAATATAGAGATAATTGGAAGTGTGGATATTCTCGGTAAAATTATTCGTGATAATGATGTTACTGAAGTAATCTTTGCATCAGACTTTTTGCCCTATAACAAGATTTTAAGTATTGTCTCGGAAAATCAATCTCAAAATGTTCACTTTCATTTGGCTGATAAGAATTACGATTTTATCATCAGTAAAAAGAATGTTTTAGAGTTAAATCAACTTCCTCTTATAGAAATTGAATACAATATCTCGATGCCAATTCATAGTTTTATTAAGCGAGGATTTGATGTTATTGTTAGTTTGTTATTGCTAATCACAGTTTACCCGATTTTTTTCATACGATATTTAATTTCAAAGAAGAAAAGTAATTTGCTATATTTATTTAAAGTTTTACAAGGAAAATATAGTCTTGTTGGTAAGCCAATAGGAAGTTCGGAGAGCACAATTTATTTAGGAAAACCTGGATTGACAGGTATCGTTCAGATTAATGAAAATAAAAATCTGAGTGAAGAAGAAATTGACAGACTTAACATTTACTATGCGAAAAATCAAAATATATGGTTGGACATTGAAATTTTAATTAAGACTATTCAAAACTTTTTAAGGAGAGATTATGCCTAAAGTAGTTCTGGAATTTGAAAAACCTATTATTGAACTGGAACAAAAAGTCGCTGAAATGAAAAAGCTTTCTGAAACTTTAGATATTGAGGAAGAAATAAAAGGACTGGAAGAAAAAATTCAACAATTACAAGAATCAATTTATTCCAATCTAAGTGCCTGGCAGATTGTTCAGATAGCAAGACATCCTGAAAGACCCTATACATTAGATTACATTCAAAGAATAACTACAGATTTTGTTGAACTTTACGGCGATAGATTATTCAGAGACGATAAAGCTGTGGTGGGTGGATTTGGTAAGATAAATGGCCAAACTGTAATGTTAGTCGGTCAACAGAAAGGCAGAGATACCAAATCAAATCTTTACAGAAATTTTGGAATGATGAATCCTGAGGGTTATAGAAAAGCCCTTCGTTTGATGAAACTTGCTGAAAAATTTAATAAGCCTGTAATTACATTTCTCGACACACCCGGAGCTTATCCGGGAATTGAGGCAGAAGAACGTGGTCAAGCTGAGGCTATAGCCCGTAATATTTATGAGATGTCAAAACTTCGAGTGCCAATAATTGTTGTTATAATTGGGGAGGGAGCTTCAGGTGGTGCTCTTGGAATTGGTGTAGGTGATAGAATACTTATGTTAGAATATTGCTGGTATTCTGTGATTGCTCCTGAATCATGCTCAAGTATTCTCTGGAGAAGTTGGGATTACAAAGAACAAGCAGCTGAAGCATTAAAACTAACGGCCAAAGATTTAATAAAATTTAATATTATTGACCGAATCGTTCCCGAACCAAAAGGTGGTGCTCATAGAAATCACGAACAAGCAGCTCAAATTCTTAAAGATATTCTGATTGAAGAATTAAATGAACTAAAAAAAATTAAAATTGATAAACTACTTGAACTTAGGTTGAAAAAATTCTTAAATATGGGAGTAGTCACAGAATGATTCTACCAGTTTTTATTATCCTTTTAATTTTGATTTTGGGGGTATTTATCTATTTTATCGTCGATGCAAAAAAGACTAAAACTGTTGAAACTCCTCCATACATTCCTAATTTTCAAGATGAACAACTTCAGAAAAAAATGTTGCGGGAAGCACAAACTTGTGCGGAATCTGTTATGACAACGTTTGATAAAATGCTGGACTATACTGAAAAAAGTATTAAAACTCTTGATGATGTAATAAACGAACTGTACAGTAAGAAAGATTTAGGGACAGATATACAGGAAAGAATTTTAGTTACTTACGGAGCTTATTTTGGTCAGACATTTATAAATAATATGAGTGGAATTTGGTTTCAACATCCAAATTTCAATTTACCGATCGTTTTTTCTCCAAAAGCTTTATTTGAATTTTCACCTTTTGAAATATTAAAAGATAAATTCCGACTATTAGATAAATATGATTTATCAATTGCTTATCATGATTTAGTTACACAATATAGAAGAAGATTAAATGAATTACGTACATAAAACTTTTCTTCGTCCTCGTTACGCTGATACTGACCAGATGGGAATTATCCATCATGCAAAATATTTCGAGTATTTTGAGATGGCTCGCACTGAACTTCTGCGAAGTCTTGATTTACCGTATGCCGAATTAGAAAATCAAGGGTTTTTACTTCCTTTATTATCTTGTTACTGTAAATTTATTAAACCGATAAAGTATGATGATTTAGTGCGAGTTGAAACCTTAATGGAAACTAAGTCAGGTGCAAGAATTAAACTCACTTATAAAATCTATCGGGAAGAAGGGAACATGCTTCTTGCAGAAGGCTATACTGAACATTCCTGGGTGAAGAAAGAAAATTTAAAACCAATTCGGCCACCGAAAATTTTTCTGGATGTTATAAATAAGAGTTCCTCTTCAAATGATTGAGGAAAAATATTTAAGACCGTTAATTGAACTGGCTTTTCAAGAAGATATCGCAAGCGGGGATGTAACAACCGAAGCAATATTTCAAGGTCCCTTAACTATTAAAGCAGATTTCATTTCTAAAGAAGATGGTATCTTAGCAGGAATTGAAGTAATTGATTACATAATTTCAAATTATATTCCTGAAGTAAAACTTTTTGCTTCAAAAAAAGATGGAACTAAGTTGATTAAAGGAACATCTTTTGCAGTTCTTGAAGGGGATGTCCGTAAGATTCTAACATATGAAAGAACCCTCCTAAATTTTTTACAAAGAATGTGTGGAGTTGCAACTCTAACAAACAATTTTGTTCAATTAACTTCTCATACTAATGCAAAAATTTTAGATACAAGAAAGACAATTCCTGGTTGGCGATATCTTGATAAATTAGCAGTTCGAATAGGTGGAGCACAAAATCATCGATTTGGTCTTTTTGATATGTTTTTAATTAAAGAAAATCATATTCAAGCTGCTGGTGGTATTGAAGAAGCAATCAAGCAGTGTAAGAAATATGTGGAAAGAAAAAATTTAGATATTAAAATAGAAGTGGAAGTGCAAAATTTAAATGATTTAAAAGTTGCTTTGAATTATGAGATTAATAGAATTATGTTAGATAATTTTTCAATTGAAGAAATTCGGGAAGCAGTGAACATTACTGGAGGAAAAGTTGAGTTAGAAGTTTCAGGTGGCGTAAAACTTGAAAATGTTAAGGAAATTGCTGAAACAGGGGTAGATTTTATTTCAGTTGGATTCATAACACATTCTGCTAAGGCTTTGGACATTTCTTTGGAAATTGAATAATTGAATTACAACAAAATGTTACCTTCGTACATTTCCGAGATTTCACTGGAAGAACTTAAAGAAAGACGTGATAAGCTTTATGAGTTATTAGAAGCATGTCGATTGTGTCCAAATGAATGTTATATTGATAGAAGATTTGAGGATAAAGGAAACTGTCGTTCAGGTTATTTACCAATAGTATCTAGTTACGCTCCGCACTATGGAGAAGAACCACCACTTGTTGGGAGATTTGGTTCAGGGACGATATTTCTTACTAATTGTAATCTTGATTGTAAGTTCTGTCAAAATTACGACATAAGTCACCTTGGTTCCGGTAGAGAAGTAACGATAGAACAATTAGCTGAAATGATGTTATCTCTGCAAAAGAGGGGTTGTCACAATATAAACTTTGTAACGCCAACTCATTTCGCTCCTCAAATTGTCGATGCACTTATTATAGCAAGGGAAAAAGGTTTAGAAGTTCCAATTGTTTATAATTGTGGAGGTTATGAGTCAGTAGAAACTTTAAAATTACTTGAAAAAATCATTGACATCTACATGCCCGATATAAAATACTCCTCCAATGAAAATGCATTGAAATATTCTGGTATTTCAAATTATTGGGATGTCGTTCAACTTGCCATTAAAGAAATGCATCGACAAGTAGGTGATTTGAAAATTGGGTCGGGTGGAATTGCTAGGAGGGGACTTTTAATTAGACATCTTGTTATGCCTAATAATGTAGCGGGCTCAAAAGAAGTACTTAAATTTATTGCACAAGAGATTTCAAAAGATTCTTATATTAATATTATGGACCAATACAGGCCTGTATTCCTTGCTTACAATTATGATGAGATAAACAGGCCAATAACATACAAAGAATACAATGAAATTTTAAATTATGCTAAAAGTCTCGGGTTGTATCGCGGTTTTGAATAAGATTATGTTTTTACTGGCTAATATTTTTAATCTCTGAGGATGTTTTGAAAAAAGAATTAAGACAGCTGAGCAAAGAAACTGCAATTTACGGCATATCAACAATTATTAGTCGGTTTTTGAACTTCCTCTTGGTTCCAATTTTTACAAACGTGTTTTCTCAATCCGAATATGGGATTATAACAAATATTTATGCATACATTGCATTTCTTAATATAATTTATCTTTATGGAATGGAATCAGCATACCTGAAATTTGCTTCTACACAGGAATTTGGAAACGAAAAACAGACCTTTAGCACTACCTTTAATTCTGTTTTGATTACTTCCATAATTTTTACTATGATACTTTTTATTCTTGCTGGTTCATTTTGTAATTTGTTTGGTTTAAGTGAAAATCAAATTGAAATTGTTTACCTTTCTGCAGGTATTCTTAGTCTTGATGCTATTTCTATGATTGTTTTTGCCAAACTCAGATTTTATAATAAAGCATTCAAATTTGCTCTGATCAAAACAATAGGTATTATTCTTAATGTGATATTAAACATTTACTTGATACTAATATTAAAATTAGGTATTGAAGGAGTATTCTGGGCTAACTTTATTGCTTCATTAACTACTTTGATTTTATTAGTTCCTTCATTGATAAAAAATTATGAGTTTAAGTTTTATAAATCATTACATAAAGAGTTATTAAAATTTGGGTTACCTTTTGTTCCTTCGGGAATAGCCGCAGTTATTAATCACGTAGTTGATAGGCCCATACTATTGGCGTTAACTGATGCAAGTACACTTGGGATATATCAAGCTAATTATAAACTTGGAATTTTTATGATGCTTTATGTATCGATGTTTCAATACGCGTGGCAACCATTTTATTTAAAACAAGCTCAAAGAGAAGATGCTAAAGAAATTTTTGCATCAGTTTTGACTTATTTTCTCATTGTTGGTTCTATTATTTTCATTTTTCTTTCTTTGTTTGTGGATGATTTAGTAAAAATTAAAATTGTTCATTTCTATTTAATTGGAAAAGAATTTTGGGGTGGAATTTATATTGTTCCAATTATTTTATTCGCTTATTTGCTTAATGGAGTTTACATTAATTTTATTGCAGGATTGCAGATTACAAAAAGGACTGAGTATCTCCCATTGGTAACTGGAGTAGGTGCATTTGTTAATGTAACAAGTAACTTTTTATTAATACCAATTTTGGGGATGATGGGTGCTGCTTTTGCTACTTTATTCTCATACCTATCAATGGCAATTTTTCAATATTTCTTATCACAGAAATTTTATCCAATTAAATACGAATGGCATAAAATACTTATACTACTTTTAATTACTACCTTAACTTATTTCGGCTATCAAATAGTATTAAAATTTCTTCCTGATTGGAAAATTTATCTAAAGCTAGCCTCTTTTGTAAGTTTTTTAACTCTCCTATTTGCATTTAAAATAGTAAAAATAAGTTCATTGGGGTTTAGCTTCCCATGGAGCAAGAAATCTTGATTCAGCTAAAATATAACACAATTCTGCGTTATTCATTTAATAATTACAGCTATGTTATGTTTCTATAAATTCAAGGGGAATTTATTACCTATTGAAGTAATCATAAATGATTTTTGATGCCTTAGCTACTGCGTTTTGTGCTTTATTATCAAGTGTCCATGATTCATCTTTACTTAAATCAGCAAAAATAGCTATGGCATACTCTGCTTTTGGAGCATATACAATTCCTACATCTATTCTTGATTTACTAATTGCACCAGTTTTATGTGCCACTTCTATTCTTTCGTTCGCTTTTAGTTTATCATATGGTAAGAGTCTTCTTATCATAGTATCATCTTGTTGTGCTTTCATAATTTTAAGTATCCACGCAGAATGTAAAGAATCTATTAATTCGAATTTATAAATCATCTCAAGAAGTTTTACCATGTTTGAAGGAGAAGAATATCCCAACCCATATCGAATTGCTTCAGGTGTATTTTTCTTTGTTTTAATTGAGAACACTTTGTTTAAAAGTTTGGTGTTTTCAAGTCCCAATTTTTCCATTCTAGAATTGACGGCATAAAGTTTATCATCATGTTCAAGTGCAAATAAATCGATTATTGCATTAGTGGCAGTATTATCAGATAAAATTATCATCAATGTGGCAACGTCAATAATTTTCATGTATAAATCTCCATAAAAGAATTGTAACACTCCCGCGCCACCAACTTTAACTGAGTCAGGAATTAGAATATAAGTTTCGGGATTTATTTCTTTGTTTCTAATTCTATAAAATAATTCAACTAATATTGGTAGCTTTATAACACTAGCAGTTGGAAATAATGAATCACCATTAACTGAGATAGTTTCACCGGTAAAAAAGTTCTTTGCATATACTCCTATTATTCCCCCATATTCGTTTTTTAGGTTTTGAATTTTCTTTTCCAAGACTTCACGAGAGATTGTATTGTTTTCTTTTGTTGTATTAAATGTGGTACAAGATGAAAGAATTAAAATTGTTAAAATTATGATTGAATTGTTTTTCATCATTAAAGTCCTTTTTATTTTTAATTTACTAGTAAAATGTTTTTAAAAGTCAAATTTCTTTTATTTGATTTTTTTATTATTCAATCGTTATTTTGTTATTATAAACTATGGCTGAAAGAATCACAATTAAATTCAAAAGACTCTATGATGAATTCAACGATATAGAGCTTCCTTCTTATGCTACTTCAGGTTCTTCTGGCATGGATTTAAGAGCAGCTGTTAAAGAAAATATAATAATCAAACCATTTGAGACGAAAGTAATTCCAACCAACTTAGCAGTAGAAATTCCCGAAGGTTATGAAGGACAAGTTAGACCGAGAAGTGGACTTGCGGCAAAATACTTTATAACTGTACTAAATACTCCAGGTACGATTGATTCTGATTATCGTGGCGAAATAAAAATAATTCTTACTAATTTAGGTAAAGAAGATTTCATAGTTAAACGCGGAGATAGGATTGCTCAGCTTGTTATAGTCAAAGTTGAAAAAGTGGATGTTGTTGAATCGGTGGAGTTGAATTTAACTAATCGAAATCAAGGTGGTTTTGGACATACTGGTGTTAAATGACAAATGACTACGGATAAATTGGACCAATTAAAATTCATCATTACTTCAATCCTTGGACTAATATTAACTGGTTTACTCATTTTTTATTCCCAGACAATTCTTACTCCAATATTGATTTATTTTTTAATTTTTTTGCTTTATTCATTTTATAAAAGTAATGATGTCTTAAGAATATTATTTTTCGTCACTACATTTATTTTCGTTGTATGGGTTATTCATGAATTATTAAGTATTTTAATACCATTTATTGTAGCATTTTTGTTTGCTTATATATTAAACCCTCTTGTAACTTTTTTACATAAAAAAAAATTACCTAGATGGTTAGGTGCTCTTTTTTCAGTTTTAATTGTAATAATATTTATGAGTTTAGTTCTTTTGATCATTGTTCCTCCCTTTATTGAGCAGATAAGTTTATTGATTAATTCAGCACCGGATTTGATTATAAAATTGCAGGAATTTTTTGAGCAAGAAGTGTTAAGTCGTATTAAAAAAGTAGGTTTTATTTATCCTGAGTTTGAAAAATTTATTTCTATCGAATTACCTCAACGATTTCAAAATTTAATGAATAGTTTTCTTAAAGGTGTTTTTGGTTTGATCATCGGTGCGGGTTCAATTCTTTCTCAAATCATAAATATAATTATGATACCAATTCTTACTTTTTATTTCTTAAAAGATTTTGGTTCGATTCTTTTTTACATTAAAAACTTATTCAGCAAAAATTATCAAGAGAAGATTTTAAACTTTTCAAATCGTTTTGACTTTATTCTTGGGAGCTACATAAGAGGTTTTTTAGTAATCGCATTTATTAATTTTATTGTTATAACGACTGGACTTACTTTAATTGGTGTTAAGTACTCTGTAGTTCTAGGTTTAATCTCTGCATTAATTTGTTTTATTCCTTACTTCGGGATACTGATCGGGTTTTTAATAGGTTTCATTATATCTGCATTATCAGGAGTAAGTGGATTTAATTTATTTTTAATTCCCGTTTTATACTTCGGTGAAAATCTTCTTGAGAATATGATTTTTGTTCCTAAAGTTATTGGAAGTAGAGTGGGGTTGCATCCAATCGTAATATTAATTTCACTATTTGTATTTGGATATTTTTTAGGAATCGCAGGAATGCTTATAGCAGTTCCCATAACAGCGTTTTTAGTTTCTTTTATTAAAGGTGATAGCTGATTGATTATAATTAAGAGGACATAATTATGTCAGAATTTGTTCATTTGCATAATCATAGTGATTACAGTTTACAAGATGGAGCAAGTAGAATTGATGATTTAGTCAATGCAGCTCTTGAAAACAATATGAAAGCTGTGGCGTTAACTGACCATGGAAATTTATTTGGCGCGTTGAATTTTTATCTCACAGCTAAATCTAAAGGCGTTAAACCAATAATTGGAATGGAAGCTTATATCACAATTGAAGGAAATAGGAAGTCACGTCCTAAAAGTTCATTATTAAACGATAAAGATGATGCCAGCAGAAAATCATTATATTTAAAGAATTATAATCACATAACACTTTTAGTAAAAAACGAAACTGGTTACAAAAATTTATCGTATCTTTCTTCGAAAGCTTATCTTGAAGGGTTTTATTATAGACCTCGAATTGATTTTGACTTATTGAAAGAATATAGCGAAGGAATTATTTGTCTTTCCGGTTGTGCAGCAGGGGTTCTTTCCTATCAACTTCTAAACGATAATTATGAAAAAGCAAAAGAGAAAGCAATTCAATACAAAGAAATTTTTGGTGATGACTTTTATATAGAAATACAAAACCATCATTTAGAAGTTGATAAAATATTATTGGAAGGTTTACCGAGACTTGCAAGAGAACTAGGGATAAAGTTGGTCGCTACTAACGATGTTCATTACATTAAAAGGGAACATGCTATTGCTCACAATGTTTTACTACAAATATCTCAAAACCGTGGACAATCCGATTATAAAACTTTGAGATACGGAACGGATGAGTTTTATTTTAGATCAAAAAATGAAATGGTTGAACTCTTTAAAGAGTTTCCTGATGCGATTGCTAATACGATTGAAATTGCCGATAAAATAAATTTTGAAATGCAACTTGGTAAGACATTTCTACCAAAATTTAACCTTCCTGAAGATGAAAATGTAAAAGACTTAGATGATTACATTACAAAACTTACCTTTGAAGGCTTACAAAAAAAGTTAGGCGATATAAATGATGAAGTGCGAGAACGCGCAGATTATGAGTTATCAATCATAAAAAAGATGGGTTATTCTGGATATTTCTTGATAGTGCAGGATTTCATAAAGTATGCAAAAAACAAAGGTATTTTGGTAGGTCCAGGACGTGGCTCTGCAGCAGGGAGTTTAGTCGCATATGCTCTGGATATAACTAATGTCAACCCAATTGAGTGTGGACTTTTGTTTGAAAGGTTCTTAAATCCTGATCGAATCAGTTTACCGGATATAGATACAGACTTTCTTGATAGCCGACGAAATGAAGTTATAGAATATATATTAAATAGGTATGGAGAAGAAAATTGTGCTCAAATAGTTACATTCTCCACGCTTTCATCCAGGCAAATCTTAAAAGATGTAGGTCGAGTTCTTGGTATTCAAATACAAAAAGTAGAAAATATTACTAAATTCATTCCGCGTGAGTTTGGAAGGCTTTATAGTATTGAAAGGGCAATTAATGAAGTTCCGGAACTTAGAAATTTGAATCAAACCTCCGATCAAATAGAGAGAGAGCTAATTGAGTACTCAAAAGTTCTTGAAGACATGAATAGAAATCTATCGATTCATGCTGCCGGAATTGTAATTGCTCCGGGGCCAATAATTGATTACGTGCCATTGTGTGTTTCAGAAGATAAAACCTTAACTCAATACGATAAAGATGGTATAGAAAAAATTGGGCTTCTTAAATTTGATATTCTCGGTTTGAAAACATTAAATGTCATTCAGAAAACCATTGATTTGATTGAAAAAAATCATCATATCAAATTAGATATAAATCAAATTCCACTGGATGATAAAAAGACCTACGATCTGTTTTCAAGCGGAAAAACTATTGGTGTATTCCAATTTGATAAACAGCATACTCGTGAATTTCTAAAACGATTGCGACCTACGAATATTCTCGAACTTTCCGCAATGAATGCCTTAAATCGACCAGGTCCTATGAAATTTATTGATGAATTCATCGCCCGAAAACATGGACAAAAACAAATAACATATTTGCATCCATTACTTAAACCTGTATTAGAAGAAACTTATGGTATTATAGTCTATCAGGAACAAGTAATGCGTATTGCTCACGAGGTTATTGGTTATACTTTATCAAGAGCAGATCTCATGCGTCGTGCTATGGGTAAAAAAGATGAAAGATCACTAGCAGCTGAACGTTATGCTTTTATTGAATCGGGAATTAATCAAGGTATAGATAGACAAATAGTCGAACAAATTTTTGAAGAAATTTACAAATTCAAGGATTATGGATTTAATAAATCTCATAGTGTAGCGTATTCAATTATTGCTTACCAGACAGCATACCTTAAAGCACATTATCCGATTGAATTTTTAGCGGCAAATCTATCTGTGAACATTGGAAAACCAGATGAGATAACTCTTTTTGTTAACGAGTGTAGAAAATTTAACATCGAAGTACTTCCACCAGATATCAATAAAAGTTTTGTTGACTTTGCCATCGAAGAAGGTAAAATTCGTTTTGGACTTTCAGCGATAAAAAATGTTGGCGAAAGAGCGGCTGCGGAAGTTGTATCTGAACGTAGAAATGGTGATTACAAAAATGTTTTTGACTTTTTCAAGCGAATTGATTCTGTTGTAATTAACAAAAAAGCAATCGAAGCTTTAATTTGTTCAGGAGCTTTTGATTCTTTGCACCCAAATCGTAAACAATTGTATGATTCGATTGATTTTTTAACAAGTTATAGTCGGAAGGAACGAGAAAAAGCGGCGAATGGTTTAGTTTCATTTTTCGATACTAATGACCAAAGTTTGAAGCTTATCTCAAATGATGTCGAAGATTGGTCAGAGCTGGAAAAATTACAAAAAGAACATGAACTTCTTGGATCTTTCATTACTAGTAATCCACTTTTAGAATATGAGGAAGTTGTTAGAAGTTTCAGTAATATATCTTTCGCAGAGGTAAGTGTTAATTCTGAAGAAAATTTCCTTTCTGAAATTCCAAATAAAATCATATCATGTGTAATCTTAACGAAGATTGAGAAAAAAATCTATCAAGATAATAAAATGATGGCTCGTTTAACTGTTTCTGATTTAACTGGTGAAACGGAATTCATAATTTTCGATGATGCTTATCAAAAATATAAAAACATACTTACCGAGTATTCTCTATATATGATGATCGGTAAAGGAGAATTACGTGGTGATACTCTTCAAGTTAGAGTTGATGAAATTTATCCTTTAAATGATGTAATTAGCAAGTTTGGGAAAGGTATAATCTTAGATATTAATGCTAATGAAATAGATGATGGATTGATTGATAAACTTGAATTATTGTTCTCAAAGAAGTCTGGTAGTAGACCTGTTTATATTAGCTTATTGTACTCAAATGGAGGCGTAGAAAAATTTGATTTAGTTCATCATAAAGTTCAACTGAGTAATGAATTAATTAAAGAATTAAGAAATATTATATCAAAAGAATCGATCAGAATTATTCCTTGAAAAAAAACTAATATTGATAAATCCCAATAAGTTTATTAAGTTATTGCTAATTGTTAATTAATAAAATCATGCATAAATAAGAGGAGTTTATATGGAAAAAGTTTGGGCGTTAATATTAGGAGCCTCAAGTGGATTTGGTGGGGCTTCAGCAATTGAATTGGCTAAACATGGCTATAATATTTTTGGTGTTCATTTGGATCGTCAGATTACAATGCCCAAGGTTAATCAAATAATCAAAAAGATAGAAAAGGCGGGAAGTCATGCGGTATTTTTTAATATTAATGCTGCTGATGCAATTAAAAGACAGGAGGTTTTGGATGAGATTGAAGAGCGTTTCAAGAAGGATAAAGGAATAATAAAAGTATTGATTCATTCTCTTGCATTTGGCACCCTTAAACCATTCATTGCTAACAACCACAATGAAGCCATTACTCAGTCCCAACTCGAAATGACACTCGATGTTATGGCAAATACAATTATTTATTGGACTCAAGGTCTTGTATTCAGGAACTTAATAGCAAATGGTGGACGAATTTTTGCGTTAACAAGTGCAGGCTCACATACTGTTATAGCAAATTACGGCGCGGTTTCTGCTGCCAAAGCAGCCCTTGAATCACACATTCGTCAATTAGCTTTTGAATTGGCACCAAGGAACATAACTGCTAATGCTATAATGGCCGGTGTAACAGATACTCCTGCTTTAAGGAAAATTCCTGGTTCAGATTTAATGATTCAAGCAGCAAAGTATAAAAATCCTCGGGGTCGTTTAACAACTCCAGAAGATGTTGCGAAAGCAATTGTGGCTCTATGTAGTGAAAATTGTGATTGGATATCAGGTAATGTTATTGGCGTAGATGGTGGCGAAGATAAAGTAAATTTCGTTGGTGAATTACCCATTAAAAAATAAATCAAATTTAACTAGAATTTTGAAGGGAGGTATAATGATAGACTTTTCGTTTTCGGAAGAACAACAAATGTTGCGGGAAATGGTTCGCGATTTCACAAATAGTGAAATTAAACCACTTGCGAAAAAAATTGATGAAGAAGAAAAAATCCCGGAAGAATTAATTAAAAAGCTGGCCGAGCTAGGTTTACTTGGAGTTGTCTTTCCAGCTGAATATGGTGGGGGAGGATTTGGTGAAGTTGGGTATTGTATCGTTCAGGAGGAAATTTCAAGAGGATGTGCAAGTACAGCAACCTTTATTGGTGCGCATCAATCAATTGGAGCTAATGCAATTTACATCGGTGGAAGTGAAGAATTAAAACAGAAATATGTCGTACCACTTGCTCAGGGAAAACTTATCGCAGCTTTTTGCTTAACTGAAGCCCAAGCTGGTTCTGATTCTTTTAATGTAAAAACTCGAGCTCATCTTGAAGGCGATTATTATATTTTGAACGGTGAAAAATTATGGATAACAAATGGCGGAATAGCCGATGTGTATTCTGTTTTTGCTCGTACTGAGAAAGGAATTAGTGCATTTGTAGTTGAATCTAAATGGGATGGAGTAAAAGTCGGCCCTCCTGAAAAAAAAATGGGCATTAGAGGTAGCACCACAAATGCAATTTCACTGGATAATGTAAAAGTTCCAAAGGAAAATTTAATCGGGCAAGAAGGCAGGGGCTTTTTAATTGCGATGAAAACTCTTGATGCGGGCAGGTTAGGACTTGGAGCTGCTTGTATTGGTGCCGGAAAGGAATTATTAGAACTTTCAACAAAATATGCTAAAGAACGGATTCAGTTTGACCAACCAATTGCGAATTTCCAAGCAATTCAGTTTATGCTTGCTGAGATGACAACATTAATTTACGCCATGGAATCAATGGTTTATCGTACCGCTGCAAAATATGATAGAGGTGAAAGCGTAACTCGTGAATCAGCAATTGTGAAACTATTCTGTTCTGAAGCACTTGATAAAATAGTCGATTATGCAGTTCAAATCCATGGTGGAATGGGTTATTCTCGGGAGTTGCCAGTAGAAAGAATGTATCGCGATTCACGTATTAATAGAATTTTTGAAGGTACAAATGAGATTCAAAAAGGGATAATTGCAAGAGATATAATTAAGAAGAACGGAAAATTTTAAAACAAAAAAAGGAATTGCCATGAAACCAAATGAAGTTAATGATAATAATTTCAAGCAAGAAGTTTTAGATTCACCAATTCCTGTCCTAGTTGATTTCTGGGCAATATGGTGTGGTCCTTGTAGACTCATCGCACCGTTGATTGATGAATTAGCAAAAGAATATGATGGGAAAATGAAATTCTGTAAGCTTGATGTAGATATTAATCAAAAAACTGCTATGGATTATGGAATTAGAAGTATACCAACGTTATTAATATTTAAAGATGGTAAAGTGGTTTCCTCTGTTATTGGAGCTGTTACAAAATCTCACTTAGTTAATAAAATTGAATCTGTGTTAAATAGTTAAAACAAATTTCAATGAATAAAAAAATTTTAATTACTGATCCAATTGAAAAAGCGTGCATAGATATATTGGCTGAGAATGGTTTTAATGTCGATTTGAAACCAGGTTTGAAAGAGTCAGAAATTATTGAGTTAATTAATGGTTATAATGTTTTAATAGTCAGAAGTGGCACTAAGGTTACATCTCGTATTATTAAATCAGCTTCTAATCTTGAGATGATTGCAAGAGCAGGTGCTGGAGTTGATAATATCGATGTGGATGCAGCAACATCTCGCGGAATCATTGTTATGAATACTCCTGGCGGCAATACTATCTCTACGGCAGAACATACGTTTGGCTTGTTGATTTCTCTATGTAGAAACATTCCATTTGCCAACTCAGAATTGAAAAATGGTTTATGGGATAGAAAAAAATATATTGGTACTGAATTATTTGGAAAGAAAATCGGAATTATAGGTTTCGGGAAAATTGGTAAAGAAGTTGCCTTGAGAAGTAAAGCTTTTGGCATGGATGTATTAACTTATGACCCGGTCATAACAACAGAGACTGCTCAAAAATATTACGCACGCTTAGTTAGTTTTGATGAGTTACTTTCTCAATCTGATATAATTTCCATTCATGTTCCATTAAATAATGAAACAAGAAACTTGATTAATAAAGACACTCTAGAAAAATGTAAGTCTGGTGTGAAGATTATAAATTGCGCTCGTGGTGGTATTGTCAACGAGGAAGATTTATATAATGCACTTGAAACAGGAAAAGTGTCTGGTGCAGCTATTGATGTTTTTGAAAAAGAACCACCATACTTTCCCAATAAACTGATTGAGCATCCAAAGGTCATTGTAACTCCTCACATTGGAGCTTCAACTAAAGAAGCACAAGAAAAAGTTGCAATCCAGATTGCTAATCAAATTGTTGAATATTATAAAAAACAAAATCTCATTGGTGCAGTAAACACTTTTCCACTCCAGTTTAGAATAACTGATGAAATAAAACCGTTTGTTGAACTTGCCAAAATAATGGGTAAAATTTTAGCATCGATGGTTGATGTAAATTTATCTCACATTGGATTAAAATATCATGGAAAAATTCTTCATGAACACAACGAACTAATTTCTGCAGCGTTTTTGACTGGATTATTATCAAAAAAAATTACGGGCACAGTTAACTTTGTAAATGTAATGATTTTATCTGAAGAGACAGGAATAAAAGTTAAATCATCTTTAGAAAGTGAGCATGATGATTATCGTACTTTAATTACTGCATTTGTAAAATCGCATTCTATGTTAAAGAAAATTTCTGGAACAATCTTCGGGAAAAATGAAATTAGAATTGTTGAGCTAAATGATTATAAAATTGATTTCAAACCGGGTAAGTTTTTAGTTATTATTAAAAATGTAGATCGTCCTGGAATTCTTGCAACGATTAGTTCTGTTTTTGCTAATAAAAACGTCAATATAGCTGAAGTTTTTCTAGCAAGAGACGAATTAGGTAAAAATGCTTTAACTATAATGATTCTTGATTCATCTATAAATTCTGAGGTGATTTCAGAATTGCAAAGTACTGATGGTATATCATTTGTAAAGTTTATAGTTCTTTAACATCTTCTTCTTGATCTTGACAAAATAATTTTTTTTATATATAATGAAAATAAGATGAGAGAAAACTCAAATATTCAAATCAATTAACCACAAAAAAATAAAGGAGAGCGCAATGCTTAAAAAATCATTTACTTTCTTTTTAGTATTATTTCTTTCTGTAATACTACTCAATGCTCAGGATCTAAGGCAGGCATTCGAAAAGGCTCCAAGGCCAATCTTTGAGAATGATGCCATTGAGAGCACACTACCAAGTTCAAATCCATTACTTCCACATTCCGTAACGGCAGTCTTAATCGGAAAAATGTGGAATGCTTACGCGACTCAAGCTTCATATACTAACCAAATTTACACCGATCCATTCTCTGGATTAATTGGAGTAATAAAAAGGGTAGATAGAACTGGAGCTGGTAGTGGAAGAATTGTTTATCACGTCTCTGATGATGGTGGTTCAAACTGGTCACCACAAATTGGACCAATGAATTTGGCTCCTTGGGTTAATGGCCGTCATCCTAATGTAGTTCTTTCAAATCCTACAAAATCCACAACACCAGGTGATCAAACACTGGTAGCCGGATGGGCAGAATTGTCAGCAAGCTGGTATTGGTACCAATTTGCAAAGGATGAC
>Ga0209721_1000065_pt1 | contig 99141 bp, 98 predicted proteins | sample TshhotsprinmetaG_FD_184139 | JGI IMG/M metagenome (GOLD analysis project Ga0209721, IMG submission 184139) | Hot spring microbial communities from South Africa to study Microbial Dark Matter (Phase II) - Tshipise hot spring metaG (SPAdes)... | ecosystem: Environmental > Aquatic > Thermal springs...
ATCCGTGTAGGTTGCCGTGTAAACAATAAACGGAATCTTTCGCAATCCTTCATCTGCCTTAACTCTCCTTAAAAGCTCAAACCCATCCATGACCGGCATGAGAATATCACTGATGATCAAATCGAATCTGCCGGTCTTCAACCTTTCAAGAGCCTCAGCCCCATTGGCGACCGAAGTGACCTGATGCCCTTTTGCCTTAAGCAGGGCCTCTAATAGATAACGGCCCTCCTCTTTGTCGTCAGCAATCAGGATGTTCATGGATTACCCCTCCTAAAAGTTTCAGGTTTCATTTTTAAAGTTTAGGTTCTTCCGGCTTTTGTGTGGGTGCTTTTCTCCTCTGAATTATACCCTTCCTCCATTCCCCCCTTAAATTAAGGGGGGAGATGAAGGGGGGTTAAGAGAGTTATGAAATTCCTTCGGAATGATCCGGCATGAAAGCAACATCGTCGGGCGTTGATTGGGTATCAGGCTGAGGTGGAGATGGACATCTGAGTACACCTGCGGAAAGATAACCCCTTCACACCTCCCCTCGGTTTCGAGTCGCAACGACTTATCTTAAGGGGAGGTTACCCACTCAATACCCGGATGAACCAAAGTTTAATGTTTAAAACTATACCTTTAAGCAATGAATGAACCCAAACCCCTGTTTTTAACAGATTACTAAAAGCCACCTACTTTGTCAAATCCAAAAACAGAAACCTCTGATTACACCCCTGCCTGATGGTTGGGCCATTTTAAGGAGTTTTAAGCCCCATTTTAAAAGGTTCATCCAGATATTGAGTGGGTAACCTCCCCTTATAACTCCCCCTTCCCCCTCTTAAGATAAGAGGGGGAAGATGGATGGGGGCGTTAGATTGAGAGCTGTGGGGCGGTTACATTTGAAAATTTCAGGAGGCTGATAGGATTTCTTAAGCTGATGGGGTATCAGAGGGATGGTGTGATTGTGGTTCCGGCCTCGCCTTTGACCGCTTTGAGGAGGTGTTCAGGTGAGGTGATGATTGCTCTTTGACCACCGGCTTCAAGAAACTGGATGATAGCTTCGATCTTAGGCTTCATGGAGCCAGGTTTGAAGTGCCCTTCTTTGAGATACTGTTTGATTTCAAGAAGAGTCGCATGACGGATCGGTTTTTGATCTTTCTGGCCAAAATTGAGAAAAACTGTATCCACTGCGGTTGAAATGATTAACGTGTCCGCACCAATACTCCTGGCCAATAGGGAAGAGCTTAAATCCTTATCTATAACCGCCTCAACACCTTCAAGGTCTCCTCGCTCATTTCGGATGACAGGAATCCCCCCTCCTCCTGCGGCGATCACAATGTAACCGTTATTGACTAATAAACGAATGGTATCCAGTTCGATGATCTCCTTTGGCATGGGCGAAGGAACAACCCGTCGGAATCCCCGGCCTGCATCCTCTATAACCTGCCAGCCTTTCTCCGATTGATGAATAAGGGTCTCTTGCTCGGACATGAATGAGCCAATCGGTTTGGTCGGTTTTTGAAAAGAGGGATCCTCTCCGTCTACAATGGTCTTTGTCACAATGGCAGCCACCTTCTTCTCTAATCCCATCTTCCGTAAGTCATTCAGAAGGGCCATCTGAATCATATATCCGATTGCTCCCTGTGTATCTGCTCCGCAGATATCAAGAGGAATCAGTGGAAGTTCATGTTGGGCAAGCTCTCCCCTTCTGTAGATGAATCCAACTTGTGGGCCATTGCCATGCGTGATGACCAGATTCAGTCCTTCTCGAATTAGGTCTACAATGTATCTGGTGGTTTCCTGGATCGCTTCGTATTGGGAAGATAGAGCAATATGGTTTTTATCCTTGATGAGTGAATTTCCGCCGATGGCCAACACAGTAAGGGAGAGTTTCATAGATATCCTCATAAGTGAATAACCAAATTCCAATCACCAATATCCAAATAAGCTCCAAGCACCAATACCCAAAGACACTTTTTCTTAAATGTTTTAATTGCTAATTTGAGTTTGGTTATTGGTCATCGGTTATTATTTGGAGCTTAGAATTTGGTTATTGGAATTTGACGGTCATCTTTTGCCAAAAATCATAGCTAATAGTGCCATTCTCACGAAGATACCGTTTCTCATCTGTCTAAAATAGGCAGCTCCTGGATAGGTGTCTACTTCTGGATCAATCTCATCCACTCTCGGAAGGGGATGAAGGATCGTCACCTTCCTCTTCAATTTATTGAGAAAGGCTCGATTAAGGACAAAACTGCCTTTAAGCCTTTCATATTCAGAGAGGTCAGCGAACCTCTCTTTCTGGATCCGTGTCATATAAAGGATACTGCTCGCATTAGCCGCTTCAACCATATCTTCGGTTTCGATCACCTCAATCCCATTCTCTTTCAATCCGGTGGTAATCTCTGTGGGCATTCTCAGAAGAGCCGGGGAAACCATATAGATTTTGGCCTTGAAAAGGGATAGAAGCTCAACCAGGGCATGAACGGTCCGACCATATTTCAGGTCTCCTACGAGGGAGACGGTTAAGTTCTTAAGGGAACCTATCTCTTTCTGGATGGTGTACATGTCAAGTAATGCCTGTGTGGGATGCTGGCCTGCTCCATCCCCGGCATTGATGATTGGGATCGGGACGGCATCTGCGGCCTCTTTGGCAGATCCGAGACGTGGATGTCTCAGGACAATGACATCTGCATACTGGGCAACGGTGCGAACAGTGTCCAATAATGTTTCACCCTTAGCAACAGAGGAGCTCTCCACCGAACCCATCCCGATCACGCCGCCACCTAACCTTTGCATGGCCGTTTCAAAAGAGAGTCGAGTTCGGGTGCTCGGTTCGAAGAAGAGGGTGGCCAGGATCTTTCCTTTTAACAGAGGAAGGGTATCCTTCTTCTTCAATTCCTTTTCAAATTCCGAGGCCACCTTCAGGATGGCTTCAATCTCTTTCCTTGTAAACTGATTTCCATGAAGAATATCTTTTCCTTTGAGACATGCCATATTGACCTCCTCATTGCAGATCACCCGATCTTCTATGGATTTATAATTTAACCCCAGTGATCTTGGTCGGTAGAAACATCCCTTCACCTGGTTTTCCTTTTATTTCATCATCCTCGATCAACACTTTTCCCCTCTGCATCAAAAGTACCGGTTTCCCTTTACATCTTCTCCCTTCATAAAGCGTATAGGGTGCTCTGGAATGCTGGGTTTGATGGTGGATGGTATGGACCTGTTTCGGGTCAAAGATGACAATATCTGCATCCGACCCCTTTTGAATCGTCCCTTTCTTTGGATAGAGGCCAAAGATCTTGGCAGGATTTTCTGAAAAGAGTCGAACTAATTTACTCAGTTTCACTCTTCCTTTATTCACACCCTCGTCATAAATCACTGTAAACATCGTCTCAGTCTGAGGAGAACCATAGGGAGCTTCAAAGAATGGATCTTCCATCTTCTTCGCCTTTGGCGCATGGTCACTGGCCACAGTATCAATGATCCCTTTTTGTATTGCCTTCCAAAGGGCAAGCCGGTCTCTCTCTGTTCGAAGAGGAGGCCCAATCTTCGCCAGTGGACCTAACTTTTGGAGCTTGGCATCTGTCATCGTAAGGTACTGGGGACACGTTTCCACATAGACCATCTGACCTTCTGCTTTGGCTTGCTGAATTGGTAGAATACCTCTTGCCGTGCTGAGATGAACCACATAAAGAGGGCAATGCGTGACCGCTGCAATGGAGATGGCTCTGAAGATGGCCTCTGCCTCAATATAATCAGGCCTCGTCTTCAGAAAAACTTTTTTCTGATCCTCTCCTCTCTTTAAAGAGCGATCTTCGAAATAGTCGGTGACCATTCCGTTTTCTGCATGGACCATGGCCATTCCGCCGCATTCCGCTATCAAATCCATCGCCTTAGCCAGATGGTAATCATCGGTCATCCACTTCAGCTTCGCATAAGCCATAAACATCTTAAAGGAAGTCACACCGAATTCAAAAGCCGCTGGAATCTCTTCGATCTGGTTGGCCGGATCAAATAAGGTTCCGTGAATTGCAAAATCGAGATACGATCTCTTTGATCCATCCTCTTGATACTGTTTGATCGTATCAATCAGTTTCATCCCGGGCTTGGCATAGGCAAAGTGGATGAGCGTGGTTACACCTCCATAGGCTGCAGTCAAAGAGAGGCCTCCCATATCATCTTCATAGACCGGATGGACATGGACATCAATCACACCCGGCAATACATACTTTCCAGTAGCATCAATGATTCTGCCTGCCTCCTCTTTTTTTAAGCCCGGTCCAACCCTGACAATCTTCTCTCCCTTGATCCCGACATCCGCCTTACGAATTCCAGCCCCTGAAACGACCAATCCCTTTTGAATCAGGATGTCATACTTCTGTTTCATTTCCATCTCCCCCTGCGCCATTAACCGTCAATATGATCTGTTTTTTCAATATCCGCTCCTTCAAGTGGGACACGACTCAAGGATTTCCGGAATCAAGGGTTCAAGACTTCATTGATGATATCTCACTTGAACCCTTGGTCACTTGCCCCCTTGAACCCTTTCCGTTACATCACCAGCGCCATCAATGCTTTCTGAGTATGAAGTCTGTTTTCGGCCTGATCAAAGATGACGCTATTCGCCGAATCAGCCACCTCATCGGTCACCTCTTCTCCTCTGTGTGCAGGGAGGCAATGCATAAAAATAAAATCTTCTTTGGCACCTTTAGCCAGCTTCGAATTGACCTGGTAGGGTTTCAGAATCTTTACTCTCTGGGCATGTTCCTTTTCTTTGCCCATGCTTGCCCAGACATCGGTATAGATGACATCCGCTCCCTTGACCGCTTCCTTTGGATCATTCGTGACCCTCACGTCCGATCCGTTCTTCTGGGCGTCTTTCTTCCCCTGTGCCACAACCTTAGGATCGGGTTCATACCCTTTGGGGCAGGCAAGAATGATATTCATTCCCACTTTTGAACAGCCCTCGATCAATGAATGGGCAACGTTGTTACCGTCTCCAACATAGGCCATCTTTAGACCTTCGAGTCGCCCCTTCTTTTCATAGACAGTGAACAGGTCGGCAAGCCCCTGACAGGGATGGGAGAAATCAGAAAGGCCATTGATCACAGGCACAGATGAATATCGGATCAGATCAATGATCGTCTGGTGGGCAAAGACCCTTGCCATGATTCCATTGACATACCGGGACAGCGTTCGGGCGGTATCCGCAATCGTCTCTCCCCGACCTAATTGAAGGTCATTGGTGCTGAGATAGAGGGCATAGCCTCCAAGCTGCCACATCCCCACTTCAAAAGAGACCCTGGTCCGAGTGGAGGGCTTCTCAAAGATCATGGCCAATGTTTTTCCTTTGAGCAAAGGATGTTCCTGGCCACGGATAAGTTGAAGTTTCAATAACTCCGATGTTTTTAGAATCTGCTCAATCTCTTCTCTTGACAGATCGTTCAGCGTCGCCAACGATCTCCCTTTCATTTGAACAGCCATTGTTTCCTCCTATCTTCTCAGTTTGGACTTCACCATCCCAATTTAACAGTCCCTCCAAATGTTTGCAAGAGTAAAGCATGACTTTCAATCTTGACTTCCCATCTTCAATTTGGTAACTTTTGCATCAACGATTCTTCGATAAAAAAGGAGGTGAGGATGATGTCGAATGTGTTAGGGGTTATCATTGGCGTGATCGTTGTCGTCGTCGGGTTGATTCTTCTGATTATTTGGTGGCCGATGTTCGTCAAGGGCTTGATGGCGACCCTGCCCATCCTTCTCATCCTGATCGGTGCAGGTGTCCTCATCTACTACATCAGTGAGATCAAATCGAAGGCAGAGCTGGAAAAAGAAGAGAAAGCATCTGCTAAAGAAGGCAAGAAAGAGTAATTCCGGGAGGAACAGTCCAAGGGGGCTTGAACAGGAAGTTCAGGCTCCCTTTCTATTCTTTCCATCTCCGCTTTCCAGGGGTTCGATATGAACCAATACATCCGTTACCCCTGGAAAATCCCTTTTGATTTTATTCTCGATGGCGTAGGAGAGATGATGGGCCCTGTGAACATCCATGTCTCGATCAACCAGGATATGGAGATCTATATGGATATCATCTCCCCGTCCTCTGCTCCGGATTTGATGGCACGCCTTAACCCCTTTAATCGCAAGAACGACCTTCTCGATCTCCTGGATGGGAATCGCTATTCCATCGCTGAGCACTCGCGTACTCTCACGTAAGATCTGGACAGCCGCATATCCGATAAAAACCGCTATGGCCAATGAGACGATCGGATCAACGATGGGATAACCCATTTTGACTGCGATCAGGGCGATGAGGACAGAGAAAGAGGTCAGGATATCGGCACGAGTGTGAAGTGCATCCGAAACGAGCACATCGCTTTCTAGCTCCTTCCCCTTTTTACTCTCGTAGATCATGACGATTATATTGATCGCCAATGTCACGAACATTACAAGAAAAGCCCGAATGTCCACCCGAGGAGGCACTGGATCCATGAAGCGAGTGATCCCTTCTCGGATCACATTGAAGCAGACAACAAAGAGTATTGCGGAGATAGCCACTGTAGTTAAGGTTTCGAACTTCTTATGGCCATAAGGATGGTTTGGGTCAATAGGCCGAGAGGCAATCCAGATGCCTAAGAGGCCAATGAGATTTGAGGAGCCATCTGTGAAAGAATGGAAACCATCCGCCTTCATGCTGACAGATTGGATGAGCCAACCATAGATCAGTTTTGCTCCTGCTACTCCCCAATTGAGAAAAAGGGTATAAATCAGGACGTGCCGGATCTCTTTAAAACGGTTTTTCGAACCCATCTTTTTAAATGTTTACTTTCTAAACAAATCCATTATCTCTTGAATTGGAATGATTAATCATGCTAATCATAATAGATAGAAAAAACGCAAATGGCTCATGCAATTCGTGCCATTCGCTATTATTCGTGTAATTCGCTTCCATGAAGAAGCTTCGACCAGAAGACAAGGTGGTTAAGGTGGATAAAGAGTTTGGGATCGCCTGGATCCTTCTACCTCCCGATCCCAACCTCGGAGGATTCCAGGGAATATCCCCCCGCATCATCGATGAGGAAAAATATCTTTCAGCGAAGAAAAAAGCACAGAAAAAAGAGGAGAGGTGAAATGGCTCATGGTAGGAGATAGGTTGATTGTCTCTTAATGTCTTACCCTTTCCTCTTTCTTCTTATCCTGAATCGAACGATTCAGTATTCCGCTATGGATGACCAAACCTTCTGGGTCTGCACTGATTGCCTTCAAGTAGTAATGCTCGGCTTTTGCCCCTTCTCCTACTTTCTCATAGCAATCGCCCATCAAGTTGAGGGCATCTTTAAAGGTGGGGAGGAATTCAATGACCTCCTCCAAAGTGTTGATGGCTGCATAATACCGTCCTAATTTCCAGTAGCAGACAGCCAGCCAGTAATAGCCCTGATAGTGTTTGGGGTTAAGATTAACCACCTTCGTGTAATAAGGAATTGCGCTTTCGAACATTCCCCTTCGGAAACAGAGACCCCCGAGATTCATAAAGACGGGAATTGAATGAGGATCTTTCCTCAATATCTCCTGATAGATCCGGATGGCCCGATCTATCAGACCGGCCTGGTCATAAGCATTGGCTTTTCCGAAAAGATAATGGAGACGATTCTCCTCTCTCGAGAGATCCTTGAGAAAGATATCTTTTATGAAACTGAAGAGGACGGGAATCATATAGAATAGGTAACGGAGAGTTTTCATGGGAGGCTTTTGTCTCAGAATGTATGGTTGATCGTTTTCAAAACTATAAAATACCAGTGACTAAATTCCAAGCTCCAAATAAAAAAATCGTTTGGGATTTGAATACAATTTCTGGGTGATTGACTTTCCTTACACATGAAACCTAAAGTGGATGATGTCTCCATCCCGAACGAGATATTCTTTGCCTTCGGATCGGAGGAGCCCCTTCTCTTTGACCAGATGTTCTGAGCCACAGGCAATAAAATCTTCAAAAGAGGTCACCTCTGCACGTATAAATCCTCGCTCCATATCGGTGTGAATCTTACCCGCTGCTTTGGGAGCCGGAGTCCCTTTCGTAACTGTCCAGGCCCTGAGTTCGGAACTGACCGTTGTATAAAAGGTGACCAGATCGAGAACTTCGTAGCCCACCCGCACCAACCTCTCTAAGCTTGACCCTTCCAGGCCCAATTCCTTTCGGAACTCCTCCCTCTCCTCTTCCTTCAATTCGGAAAGCTCGGCTTCGAGGTCGCCACAGATGACCACCACTTTGACTCCTTCCCTCTCTGCCCAATCTAACATCGTCTTTAAACAGCTTCCCTCTCCTCTTATTTCCTTCTGATCAACATTGGCCACATAGAAGAGAGGTTTTGAGGTCAAAAGATGGAGGTCTGAAAAAATGGCCTTTTTCTCGCCGGTAAAATGGAGAGTGCCCGCAATCTGTCCCCTATTGAGCACAGCCTGAACTTCATGGTAGACCTCTAATTCCAGTGCGCTCTCTTTAGCTCCGACCCGATGAAGTTTCTCAACCTTCGCCATCCTCTTTTCAAGGGTCTGAAGATCGGCGAGAATGAGCTCCGTATTCACCACCTCGATGTCTCTCACCGGATCAATTGAACCGAAATCGTGGGCCACATTGCTGTTTTCAAAACACCGAATCGTATGGGCAATGGCATCCACATTCCGAATATGGTCCAGAAACTGGTTCCCCAATCCTTCTCCCTTGCTTGCCCCTTTGACCAATCCAGCAATATCAAAGAATTCAAGCGTTGTAGGCGTGACTTTCTTGGGATGAATGCGTCGGGCTAATTCCTCCAATCTCCTATCTGGAACAGGGACAATGCCCAGATTGGGCTGGATGGTGCAGAAGCGGTAATTCGCAACCTCTGCCCCTGCAGCCGTTAGGGCATTAAAAATCGTCGATTTCCCGACGTTGGGAAGTCCGACAATACCACACCGAAATCCCATTCTGCCCCCGAAATCGGTTAACGTGAAAAGGTACCGGTTATGGTCTTAAAGACGAATGACCTAACCCTTCAACGAAACTGGCGTCCTTAGACTTGCCCTTAAACTAAAGACTTTTACTTTCTAACAATTATTTGTATAATAAAAAGGTAAGAAAATAAAGCCTTGGGTTAAAAGTCTTCGGGTGAGGCAAGACAAAAGGGGGAATCCGTGAAACAGCAAAATCGCCTGATGGTGGAGATGGCCTGCAATGCCGTAAAGAAGACGAAATCAAAGGGAGTGCTTCTTTATGCGGATCTGATCGAAGATTACGAAGGCTTGGCAAAGATTGGAGAGGAGAAGGAGGTGGATCTGATCCTCGCCATCAAAGACGAGACCTCTCTCCAAGAAGCCCTTTCTTTTTTCGATAAGGTTCTTCGAATTCCCGATCTTCCATTGGGTCGAATCAATCAGATCAAGATGGCCATCATCCAGGCCCTCTCAAAAGGGCTGGTTCAAAAAGGGGATAAATGGATCTGCTTATCCGGAATGCCGCAATCCAAAGCCCTTGACAATCTTCTCATCCTCGAATTCGGTAAAGAGTTTGAGATCCTTTCCTCCTCTGATCTTCCAGTGATTTCGGAGATTGTGAGACCGGAAGTCTTTGAGACCGTTCTCAACCTCGCCCTTGAGATCTCCGCTGAGGGAAAAGAGGGAAGGAAACCTGTTGGAACCATCTTTGTACTTGGCCGACATGATGAGGTCATGAAATTTTCTCATCCAATGGTGATCAATCCTTTTCAAGGCTATCCGGAGGAGGAGAGAAATATTCTTGACCATCGTCTTAAAGAGACCGTAAAGGAGTTCTCCTCCATCGATGGAGCCTTTATCTTTCGTGATGACGGCGTCATCTTGGCAGCTGGCCGCCATCTCGACGCCTCCGGAGAGAATATCGAGATTCCGCTCGGTCTTGGAAGCCGCCATCGGGCCGCAGCCGGAATCACACGACTGACCGATGCCTTAGCCATTGTCATCTCAGAGGAGACAGGTGGGGTAAGAATCTTTCATCATGGAAAGATTTTTATGGAAATCGAAAAAGGAGAATAGATTAATTTCAGATTGCAGATTTTAGATTTAAGATTGAGTACCAAAACGAAATTTAGTTTTTTCAACCTTCAATCTGCAATCTGCAATCTGAAACCTCAAATCAGAAGAGTGACACAATCCATTTGTGGATGACCAGGATCATCGGTCCGAAAACCAGGGAGACCACGGTCATCAATTTCAACAGGATGTTCATCGAGGGACCCGAGGTGTCTTTGAAAGGATCGCCTACGGTGTCTCCCACAACAGCGGCTTTGTGTGTATCGGATCCCTTTCCCCCAAGATTCCCTTCCTCAATCCACTTCTTAGCATTGTCCCAAGCTCCTCCTGCATTGGCCATCTGAAGCGCAAGGGGAACTCCTGTGGCAAGAGATCCTAAGAGCATGCCTGCTAAGGCTTCGGGACCGAGGATACTTCCTAAGACGATTGGGATGAGAACAGCCATGACTCCAGGAGCGACCATCTCTTTGAGTGCGCCGGCCGTGGTGATGTCAACACATCGCGCATATTCCGCCCTTGCTGTTCCCTCCATCAATCCTTTAATCTCCTTAAACTGCCTTCGAACCTCATTGACCACATTGAAGGCCGCCCTTCCCACAGCCATCATCGTTGCGCCGGCAAAGTAGTAAGGGATAATGGCACCGATAAAGACGCCTGCTACGATCTTATATCCGCCACCTTCACTCATGATATCAATCGCTGAAAGGCCCATCACCTGTGTATAAGAGAGGAAAAGAGCCAGGGCAGTCAATGCGGCCGATCCAATAGCAAAACCCTTCCCAATGGCCGCCGTAGTATTTCCTGCCGCATCCAGAGAATCGGTGATCTTCCTTATATCCTTGCCCATGTGGGCCATCTCGGCAATGCCTCCGGAATTATCCGCAATGGGTCCATAGGCATCCACGGAGACAACCATTCCAGTGATGGCAAGCATACCGATGGCGGCAAGAGCAATGCCGAAGAAACCGCCTAATTTAAAGGAGATCAGGATGGCGATTCCAATGACCACCAATGGAATAATGGTGCTTCGACAGCTCAAGGCAAATCCATGAATGATCGTTGTGGCTGAACCCGTGATGCTTGCATTCGCTAACCTCTGAACCGATTTCCCTGAGGTGTAGTAGAAGGCCGTATACCCGATCACCGTTCCAGAAACAATACCTGAGAAGGTAGCCAGGAAGTAGGAAAGGTTTCCTTCAAACATCCCCCAAACCAGAATCAGCGCACCGATGGAGTAGAGGATCGAGCTGGCGTAGGTCCCTTTGTTCAGTGCCTTTCGTGGATCCGATTTCTCGTCCGTCCGAACAAAGAAGACTCCGAGGATCGAGGCAACGATTCCAATGGCATAGAGGATAAAACAGAGGATAACACCCTTGATCTTCAGCTCCGGGGTTGGAAGGGTAGTCACCGCTATAATGACTCCTGAAAGCAAAGACCCAATATACGATTCATAGAGGTCTGCACCCATTCCTGCAACATCACCGACATTGTCACCCACGTTATCGGCAATCGTCGCCGGATTTCTCGGATCATCCTCTGGAATTCCTGCCTCCACTTTCCCTACTAAGTCCGCACCCACATCAGCGGCTTTGGTATAGATCCCTCCCCCGACTCTTGCAAAGAGGGCGACCGAACTTGCGCCCATGCTAAAACCTGCGATAATTCCTGCAGCTTCGGTCATCTTCTCGACGATACCTCCAAGAGCCAAATTCCCAAGGAGGATAAAGACGACCGAGAAGACCAGGAGCCCCAATCCCACAACGGTCAATCCCATCACGGCTCCGCCTGGAAAAGCAACGGATAATGCCTGATTGAACCCCTTGGTGGCTGCCTGAGCAGTTCGAGTATTGGCTCTCGTAGCAATGCTCAATCCCACATAACCTGCCACCAGCGAACATGCCGCTCCCACCAGATAGGAGATTGCGGTAAAGATGGAGAAATGCCATCCTTGGTCCTTTAGCCCGATCGCTAAAAGAAGCGCCACGATTACAGCAAAGAGGCTGATGGCTTTATATTCCCTTTTCAAAAAAGCCATTGCTCCTTCATGGACCGCCTCAGAAATCGCTACCATCTGAGGTGTTCCCGGGTCCTGTTTCATCACCTTTTTGGCTGTGTAAAGAACGAAGAACAAAGCAATCAATCCTGTTAGCCCAGCAACTCCGATCCAAACCATATTTAACCCTCCTCTATTTTGATTTTTTTCTGAAACCGATTCATTGCTGTCGGTATCCCATCAATGATCGCAACCTCAATCGCCTCTGCTGCCTGATCAATGGCTCTGAGGAGAAGGGGATGTTCAATTCGGTCAAAGGGACTCAGAACATACTCAGCAGGGTCCATCTCTCTTGGAGGCCTTCCGATACCCACTTTCAACCTTAAAAAAGCAGGATCGCCTAACGACTCGATGATGGAGCGTACCCCGAGATGCCCTCCATCTCCTCCTCGCAATTTGAAGCGGAGCCGGCCAAGGGGAAGATCCAGATCGTCGTGAATCACGATCAAGTCCTCTGGCCCACAGTGGAAAAAGGAGAGCACCTTGGTAACAGCCTCTCCACTGAGATTCATAAAGGTCATCGGTTTGGTGAGGACAATCTCTTGGGTATCGATCCTTCCTTTTCCAAAGAGTGCTTTGAAGCGTTTTGTGGAGATGAGAATATGATGTGTGGCTGAAAGCCGATCCACCACTAAAAAACCAATATTATGCCGGCTCCTCTCATACAGAGTCCCCGGGTTTCCCAGTCCCACAATGATTTTCACTCTAAACTATTCTTTCTCCTCCTTCTCTTTGACCTCCGCTCCCTCAGCCACTTCTGCAGCCACCTCTTCCACCTTCTTCTCTTCGACGACTGGCGGAACAACGGTTGCTATGGTGAAGTTGGTATCTGATAAAATTTTAGCTTTCTCCACATGAATGTCATTCACATGGATTGAGTCGCCGATCTTGAGAGCGCTGACATCCACATCGATGCTTTTGGGAATATCGCCAGGAAGGCATTGGATCTCAATGACCCTACGAATCTGTTCGAGAACGCCTCCCATCTTGGTTCCTTCGGGTTTTCCAACGAGATGAATTGGAACCTCTACTGTCACCATGACATCCATTGCTACCTCATAAAAGTCGGTATGCAATAGCCTCTTCTGAAGATGGTCGAACTGGAGTTCCTTCACCATGACCACCTTCCGTTCAGACTGATCACCCTTTCGTATCTCAAGGTCAATCAGCACATTCCCTCCTGCCTCTGTCTGAAGGGTCGATGACAACTCTTTTGGATCGACGGTCAGGGGAATCGTCTGGGAACGGGGCCCATAGAAGATGGCAGGGACAAGTCCATTCTCTCTCAATTTCCTTGCAATCCCTTTCCCTGTGCCTTCCCTGATTTCCGCTCTTAATAATGGCCTTTCCATAAGTTCACTCCCTTTCTAAATTCGCTCGGGTGAGTGGAGGATGGCGTTAAAACAAATAGCCTTTCCTAAAGTCGACTCACCCCCACGTGACTATCTTATTTTAAACAAAGAGACAACTCACTGATTCATCTTCGTAGATCCTTCGAATGGCATCTGCGAGAAGACTGGAGACGGATAGGACCTTAATCTTTGGACAGGCTCTTGCTTCTTCCCGAAGAGGAATCGTATTCGTTACGATCATCTCCTCGATGGGAGCCTGAGTTAGAATCTCAACCGCCCTGCCCGAAAGTACCGGATGAGTACAACAGGCATAAACCTTTTTAGCTCCTTTCTCCACTAAGGTATAGGCCGCACGGGCCAATGTTCCCCCTGTGTCTACCATATCGTCCACCAATACGGCAACCATCCCAGATACATCTCCAATGATATTCATTATTTGTGAAACGTTGGGGCCTTCTCTTCGTTTATCAATGATGGCCAACGAACTATTCAAACGTTTTGCATAAGCCCTCGCCCTCTCCACGCCCCCTGCATCTGGAGAGACGATCACCACATCATTCTTAAAATTCTTTAAATATTCTAAGAGCACTGGAGCGGCAAAGAGATGATCGACGGGAATATTAAAGAAGCCCTGAATCTGTCCGGCATGGAGATCGACCGTAAGTATCCGGGATGCCCCTGCGGTAGTAATCAAGTCCGCTATCAATTTGGCTGAAATGGGTGCTCGGGGGGAAACCTTTCGATCCTGCCTTGCATATCCATAGTAGGGCAATACGGCTGTAATCCTCTCGGCCGAAGCCCTTTTTAAGGCATCTATCAGGATAAGAAGCTCCATCAAATTATTATTGACAGGGTGGCAGATCGACTGAATCACGAAGACATCCATCCCACGAACACTTTCATCAATCTCTACGTGGATCTCTCCATCGCTGAAATTCTTCACCATGGACTTTCCGAGGACTGTACCCAGATTCTTGACAACCTCCTCGGCCAGACCCATATTCGAGTTCCCTGTGAAGATCTTCAGCCAGTCAAGATTCTTATCTTCCTCCACGATCGCCCTTCTCCGTACCATGGAGTCCTCCTGAATCTGGAATATTTCCCTTCCCCACTCTCCACCTTCCGCTTACTATGGTCTGAAGAGTGGCTGGGGTGGGAGGATTCGAACCTCCGAATCCAGGTTCCAAAGACCTGTGTCTTACCGCTTGACGACACCCCAACCTTAACAAAAAATCCAACGCTCAAAAACTTAAACCTGAGACAGACCGTAACACTTTAACGCTTTGTAAGAAGAAGCTCGTGAATCAATGGATTAAATGAATCATCATAAAATCCCTCTACCCCCTATGCCCCGTTATAGATGGGGATGAAAAGGCCAAAGGGGGAGAGGTGTTCCCTCCCTCTGGCAAAGGGAGGTTGGGAGGAATTTTATAAAAGGTTTTTCAAAACGCCAAAGTGTTACAACAAACGCAAAATTTAGAAACACAAAACCCAAAACGTTATGACCTTTTAAGTTTCAGATTCTGGGTCTGTTTAGAATTTAGAGTTCAGTGGACAATGTTCAAGACATCGTCCACATATGAATAATATCTATCTCTATGAGATGCTATGTGCCAGAAAAATCTCCCAGCCTCTTTCCTTAACTTCTCTTTTTAGCGGTTGGAATGCTTCGATCGCCTCTTCCTCTTTCGAAAATAGGCCAAATACAGTAGGCCCACTTCCGGTCATCAAGGTCCCTACTGCCCCCTGGGAAAGAAGCATTCTTTTCATCAGGTCAATCTCTGTATATTTCTTTGAAACAACCCCTTCCAGATCGTTTTTAAGGAGGCTCGCAATCCCTTTGGATGATTTCAATAACTTATGAAGATTAAAATGATATTTTGTTTTTGTCAATACGAAATGTTTGTATGCCCAGCGGGTAGATACCTCAAATTTTGGATAGATGAGAATAAACCATAATGGAGGTAGTGTAATTTTTCTCAATCTCTCTCCGATTCCTAAACCTATCGCAGATCCTCCCATTAAGAAAAAAGGTACATCTGCTCCGAGCTTTACCCCTTCTTCCATCAACTCCTTCCTACCCAAATCCATCTTGAGAAGTTGATCGATTGCCTTCAGTGCAGTAGCTGCATTACTGCTTCCCCCGCCCAGTCCACCCCCAAGAGGAATCCGCTTTTTGATCAGGATATCAACCCCTCCTCTGTAATCGGATCGCTTCAACATGGATTGCACTGCCTGATAGACCAGATTCTTTCTGCCTGTCGGAAGGAAAGGATGTTCCGTCTTAATCCGGATCCCTTTTTCCCTACTCAGGGAGAAATGGAGTGTATCATGAAGACTGATCTTCTGGAAGATGGTTCGGATCTCGTGGTATCCATCCTCTCTTTTTTCGAGAATCTCCAGCCTCAGATTGACCTTGGCGGGTGACTCTAAGGTGATGGAATCGGCCATATATCAATAGTTCTCTTCGGTTTAGAGAAGGTTACCCTTAGGACCTTCAATCCTTCTATTTCGATGTCGTTCCAGGAAGAATCTTAATCTCTATCGGACCCACCCGGATCTCAATCCGCTTCGTCTCATCGGCCTGGGGTTGGATGTAGATCACACTGCTCCAACCTTCCTTAATAAAAGTGAGCATGACATTGTGGAGTTCGAAGTTGCTTACCAGTCTCCATTGATAATTCGGCATCTGTTCTTTAAAGAAATTGGCCAACCGCTCTATCTCCCCCTTCCCCTCATACACAAGAAGTCCTGTCCGGATGGCCCTTGTTTCATAGACGAAGGACTCTTTCCGATTGAGATTCATACCCGGTGGCAGTGGAATATCTTCAAAGCGATAGGAAGTCGTGATTGGTTGTTTTACTTCTGGCTCTCTCTCACGAAGGGTCCGAAAGGAGAAGAGATCCCCGCAACCATAAGCTCCAATAACAAGAAAAAGAATCACCCCCGCACTGAAAAAACGTTTCCATTCTCTTTTCATCTGAGCCCTCCTTCGACGTTTTTGCATATCATAGGAGAGACCATCCTTTTTTTCAAGTGATTTGTTTCAGGTTTAAATGAGGAATACGTCCTGAGGATCTCGATGCCTCAAAAACGAAAGGGTTCTGGATGACGAAGGGTTACTAAAAAACAAAGATCGTAGGGGTAGGAGATAAAGGGGGCATAGCCCCCTTACCCTTTCTTACGCCGTTTCAACGCTCTTTACTTCTGGAACCTGTTGCTTCAAGACTCTTTCCACGCCCATCTTCAAAGTCATCTGCGACATCGGGCATCCTCCACAGGCACCGGTCAGCTTAACCTTAACCACACCATCCACCACATCGATCAACTCAATATCTCCACCATCTGCCTTCAGGGCAGGGCGAATCTTCTCCAAAGCCTTTTCCACGCTCTCTCTCATCTCTTCTCACCTCCTCCTGTCTCAAACCATGATTGGTTTCGTCCGTTCAATTACATTTATCATAACATAAAAAACGCAGATATGGAAATAGGATACGCCCTCTAAAAAAGTTAACGAAAAATCCACTCCGGAAGTCTATAGGTTTCATTCGATTTCAATCGAACCGTAAATTTGCCAAACCCTTCCGTATCAAGGAGAAGGTAGTCAATCGGAGGTTCTCTATCTCTATCCACAGCGTAGGCATATATCTTTCCATTTCCAATCAATCTGGCTACATGGCCCCCATCCGAAGTATAATATTTCTCAACGATCTTCTCCGCTCCATCCGCCCTCTGAATGGCAATGGAGTAAGGAACGAGGTTTCTCAAATCTGGAATTGGCCATCCATCCTGATTGACTTCCTCTCCGAAAGAGATCCCAGGGAGGATCAAGGCACCAAGGAATAAGAGGAGAATGGTTAAAAGACGACTCTTCATGCCCTATGATACTCTTTAAATAAGACAATCAACATGACCTTTAATCAACGATATGGGCCTCCTCTGCTTTGCCCACACCCAATGTTTATTCTTTATCCTTCTTCCAGATATTTCTCGGCAGCAAAAGCCGCTGTTGCTCCATCTCCTACCGAGGTTGAAATCTGACGCAGGAGTTTCTTCCGGCAATCTCCAGCCGCAAAGATGCCTTTCACTGAGGTTTCACACTTCTCATCCGTAATGATATATCCGGATTCATCCTGAAGAACCAGCCCTTTAAGAAATTGTGTTCTTGGGACCAATCCGACAAAGAGAAAAGCGCCTTCGGTCTCCACTTCCCTCACTTCCCCGGACTTCACATCCTTCACAACGACAGAGCGGACAACGTTATCGCCTTTGATCTCCTGGACCACAGAATTCCATAGAAATCTGATCTTGGGATGGTTGAGCGCTCTTTCCTGGTATATCTTCGTCGCCCGCAGGGCATCTCTCCGATGAATAATGGTCAACTCCTTTACAAACTTCGTCAGGAACAGGGCCTCGGTGAGAGCAGAGTCACCTCCTCCCACGACAACAATCCGGCTATCCTTGAAGAAGGCGCCATCACAGGTGGCACAATAGGAAACCCCTCTGCCTCTGAACTCTTCCTCGCCCGGCACGCCCAATCTCCGGTACTCCGTCCCCGTACAGATGATGAGCGCCCGACATAAATATTCTCCGCCATAAGTCTTCACTCTTTTCAGGTCTCTCTCTAAAGAAACCTCTGTCACCTCGTCGCTGATCGTCTCCATTCCAAACCGTTTTGCCTGCTCCTCCATCAGCCTGCTCAATTCCTCACCGCTCACCCCTTGCGGAAAGCCCGGGAAGTTTTCAATCAACTCCGTCGTCGTCATTTGGCCTCCGAATAGGCCGCTCTCAATCAGAAGGGTGCGGAGCTTCGCCCTCGACGCATAGAGTCCGGCCGTCATTCCTGCAGGTCCTCCCCCGATGATAATCACATCGTAAGGTTTTTCTTGTCTCGCCTCCATCGAATTCTCCTTTTTGGAAATTTATGGTTCATCCGGCAATTGAGCAGGTACCCCCTTAGGTTAAGGGGAGGTGAGGAGGGGCTATTTTTCGTTCCATTTCAGATAGGACGCTTTCTATATCCTATAACTCCCCTCCCCTTCTTATCCTTAAGAGAGGGAAAGCACCTTTATGAAAGCCGGATAAATCAAAATTTATATACCTTATAGTCGAACATACTCTCCCTTGTCAATGTTGAGGTGTTGGCTAAAGTAGGGATCGGTTTTAAACCGATTTCTATGACAACAATTCTTCCCTGTCTTGACAATACAGTTTTAAGAAAGATAGATTAGGAGCGAACAATCTGTTGACAGGAGGACCTCATGGAAAGGACATTATCAATTGTTAAACCGGATGGTGTGAGCAAAAGTTTGATCGGCGAGGTCATCAAACGCTTTGAGGGAAATGGTCTAAAAGTCATTGGATTGAAGATGATCCATTTGGATAAGAAGGAAGCAGAGGGCTTCTATGCAGTCCATCGGGGCAAAGCCTTCTTTGAAAGCCTGACCACCTTCATGTCTTCTGGGCCCTGCGTGGTTATGGTTCTTGAAGGGGATGCCGCCATCTCAAAAACGAGGGAACTGATGGGAGCCACAGATCCCCAAAAGGCAGAAGAAGGAACTCTGAGGCGACAGTTCGCATCGAATATCGAACGGAATATTGTTCATGGATCGGATGCGGTTGAAACCGCTGCCTTCGAAATCAAATATTTCTTCAATGCCCTGGAGATCTTTTCAGATTGAGATCCCTCACCCTCCCTCCTCCCCAGAGAGGCTGTGTTATAATTAGGTAATTCCTAAAAATGTCATCCTGAACTTGGTTCAGGATCTAATGAATTCAACCAATTACGAGACCCTGAAATAAATTCAGGGTGACAAAATAGTATTTATGAAACAGCCCCAGTGGGAAGAGGATAAAGAAGAGGGAAATATTTTTATTGTTCGAGGCTGACATTCTTTCATGAATTGCTTGGAGAGAGTTGACCTGAAAAATTTCAGCCCTCCTGAGCTGGAAGGTTTCATCGCCACGTTTGGGAAGGAACGATACCGATCGACCCAGATCCTAAGATGGCTCTACCAGAAAGGCGTTTGTTCTTTTGACGAGATGACGAATCTTTCGAAGAGATTCCGTGAGCAGTTGGGCCAGGTCAGCCGAATTTCAAATTTGAACCCTATTCGTATCGAGGAAGCTAAAGACAGAACCAATAAATTTCTCTTTGAGCTCGAGGATGGAAATCGGATCGAAAGCGTATTGATCCCAGATAAGTCCCGGCTCACCCTTTGTGTCTCCACTCAGGTAGGCTGCGGGCTCGGGTGCCGATTCTGTCTCACAGGCAAAATGGGATTGAAGAGGAACCTCTCGGTCTCTGAGATCGTCAACCAAATCTTGGCAGCAAAAGAACATCTGCATGATAAAAGTTCAATCACCAACATCGTGCTCATGGGAATGGGAGAACCTCTGGCCAATTACACCAACACGCTCAAAGCGATTGAATTGATGGCCCATCCAGATGGATTCTGTTTTTCATCCAGAAGGATCACCCTTTCCACAGCAGGTCTCCTTCCGGAATTGAAAAAACTTTTAAATGAAAAAATCCGGTTTCGTCTTGCCCTCTCGCTCAATGCATCAGATGAAGAGACGCGAAGCCATCTCATGCCGATAAACCGCCGTCATCCGATGAAAGAAGTTTTAAAAGTTTTGAGAAACTTTCCTCTCAAACGAAGAGCAAGAATCACATTTGAGTATGTCTTGCTGGAGGGGGTTAACGATTCTACGGGTGATGCAAAGCGGCTGATCCAACTCTTGAAGGGCATTCCCTCAAAGATTAACCTCATCCCACTCAATGAGGCTCCGGAAATTCCCTTCAAAAAACCGACCGAAGAAAGGGTGAGGGAGTTTCAAGAGATTCTGATGAGAGCTGGGTTGACAGCCATTGTTCGTGCCAGCAAAGGAACAGATATCTCCGCCGCCTGCGGCCAGCTCCAGGGGAAGGTCTGAATCAAACCTTCAGAACAACGTTATCCCTTCTTCTCATCAAGTCCTGAATAAAGGTGAAAAGTGATCGCCTGTTTGACAGGGTGGATGAAATCAATTAACATTTTGAAAAAATAAACCCCGTTGGGAAGTTTTCATCTATCTCATCGCTGCCAAACAGGGACATGACACTCCATATTCCTCTTGTTTACAGCCATGTCTCTAAAGGGTAGAGGAGGTCTTAAATGTCGGAACGGATTGTAGGGGTGATCGGTGGATCGGGACTCTATGAGATGGAAGGTTTGGAAGAAGTAGAAGAGGTTTCGATCAAGACGCCGTTTGGCGATCCTTCGGATGTTTTTATTACGGGCCGCCTTGAAGGGATGAAGATCATCTTTTTACCCCGCCACGGAAAGGGACATCGCATCCAGCCTTCATCCCTTAATTTTAGAGCCAATATTATGGGCATGAAGATGCTGGGGGTTCAATGGATTATCGGAGTCAGCGCCGTAGGATCCATGAAGGAAAACATCCATCCAGGAGATATGATTATCCCTGACCAGTTCATCGATCGCACGGTTGGACGTGCCAGCACCTTCTTCAGCGAAGGGATCGTTTGCCACATCAGCTTTGCTGACCCGGTCTGTCCTGCTCTGAGCCAAATTCTTGCACAGGCCGGAGAAGAAGTGGGGGCTACGGTTCACCCAAAGGGAACCTATCTCTGTATTGAAGGACCACAGTTTTCGACACGGGCGGAATCGAGATTATACCGTTCCTGGGGAGTGGATATCATTGGTATGACCAATCTTCCAGAAGCAAGGCTTGCCCGGGAGGCGGAAATCTGTTACGCCACCATCGCCTTTGCAACCGATTACGATTGCTGGCACCAGGAGGCAGGGGATGTCTCCATTGGAGAGGTCTTGAGAATTCTTGCTCAGAGCGTCCGAACGGCCAAAAGCACCATCCGGACGGCCATAAAAAAACTGCCTGAAAAGAGGGACTGCATCTGCTCGGAGGCATTGAAGCATGCCTTGATCACCAGCAAAAAGTTGATCCCCGAAAAGACGAAGAAGGATTTGGAACCGATCATCGGTAAATATCTGTAAGGAAATGAAATTTATAACGGATCGCACCTTGGGAAAATTGGCAAAAGCATTGAGGATGTTGGGTTACGACACCCTCTATTTTCAGAGCGAAGACTTTCATCAGCTGATTCATCTGGCCCGCCAGGAAGGCCGTATCATCCTGACCCGGAATACGAAACTCGCTCTGAGGAGGCCGCAAGACCGTATCCTTACCCTTACAGAGGATCGTCCTTCTCAACAAGTGAAGGAGTTGATCAAAAAGGGTTACCTCTCCCTCTCTGAAGAAAGTTTCTTCACTCGCTGCCTTCTCTGCAATGTCCCTCTCGAAGAGATTCCCCGCAATCAAGCAGAGGGCAAGGTGCCGGACTTCATCTTTCATCAGCATAAGTTTTTTTATCGATGTCACCGATGTGATCGAATCTATTGGCCAGGATCCCACTTGGAGAACATGCAGAAACGTGTCAAAGAGCTCAGATCCGAAATATGATATTCGGGCGAAGCGTCCAGCAGGACCAATTTGAAACCATCTCAAATGACAAAATTTCAAAGTTTCAAAAGAAATCACTTTAAAACGTTTGGGACTTAACGGTTCAAATCTGTTTCGAAACTCGATATTCGAATTTCGAATTTTTAGAAAGATGCGGATCATCAGCGGAACATCAAGAGGCAGGAGGTTAGCTACGCCCAAGGGACACTCCCTTCGCCCAACTTCGGATCGGGTTAAGGAGTCCATTTTCAACATCCTTGGAGACGAAGTACAAGGAAAGGTCGTTCTTGACCTCTTTGCGGGAACCGGCAGTCTTGGGATTGAAGCCTTGAGCCGTGGCGCAAAAAAGACCTTCTTCGTCGAGAGGGCCAAAGGAGCCTTGAGACTGATTGAGAAAAACCTCTTGCAATGCGGTTTTCCATGTCAAGCAGAGATCATCCCTAAAGAGGTCAACCGGGCCATCACCCTTCTAAAGGCAAGAGGGGAGTCCGTTGACCTCATTCTGATGGATCCTCCTTACGAAAAAGGATGGATTCAACGAACGCTTCTAAAAATGGATGAACATCCCATTTATCACGAAGGAACGGTTTTAGTGATCGAACATGGCCGTCGTGAACCCCTTCCCCAGAAAACAGGGAGATGGACGATCATCAAACAGAAGAGGATGGGGGATACGATTATTTCCATCTTACAGGCAGGGGGGTAATGAGATGGAAGATATGAAGAAAGGAGAGAAAAACGATATGGGAAAGGTAGCCATCTATCCAGGCTCTTTTGATCCTCTCACCTATGGTCACATCGATATTGTGGAAAGGGCCCTCGAGATTTTTGATAACGTGATCCTTGCCATTGCTCATGATGCCGAGAAGAAATCCCTCTTCACGGTGGAAGAGCGATTGGAGATGGCAAAAACGATCTTTAAGGATACTCCCCGTGTCATTGTTGATTCTTTCAAGGGCCTTCTTGTCACATACGTTGAAAAGACCAATGCCAAAGTGTTGCTGAGAGGACTTCGGGCGACTTCCGATTTCGAATATGAATTTCACATGGCCTCCATGAATCGGAGTCTCAGCCCTCATCTCGATACGCTCTTCATGATGACGAGCAAGGACTATTTCTTTGTCTCTTCCCGCACGATCAAGGAGGTGGCCAAGCTGGGAGGGACTGTGGAGGGGCTGGTACCGGACCTTGTTACCCGGCGATTGAAAGAAAAGTTTAAACTTCCGGTGGGCAAGAAGAGGTTGATCGGATGGGACGATTGAATTGAAATTTCGGATTTCGGAATGTGGGATAGAAGTAAATTTTATGAAAAAACTCATTTTATGTGACTTTGACGGAACGATCAGCATCCGGGACATGGGCTATGCCCTGGTCAACCATTTTGCCGGTGAGGAGTGGCGTCTCATCGATCAGGACTTCTGTGAAGGCAAGATCGGTTCCAAGGAGGCCTATTCCCGTATTGCTAAGATATTTAGGGGCGAGAAAGGGGACATCCTCCGTTTTATCCGTGAACAGGCTCATCTCGATGCACATTTCAAATCCTTCTATCAATACTGCCGCGAAAATGATATTGACGTAAAGATCGTGAGCGACGGTCTCGATTTCTACATCTGGATCATCCTCCAAATCCATCACCTGACCGAAATCCCCTTCTATGCCAATTTAACCCGCATTTCGGTTGACGGCCAACCCGAAATCTCCTTTCCCCATATGAACGAGGCCTGTGGTCTTTGCGGAACCTGTAAACGACGGATCGTTCAGCTCCATCGTCAGCAATACGAGAGGATCTACTTTGTGGGCAATGGCCTTTCCGACCGGTGTGCTGCCCGAGAATCAGACCTTGTCTTTGCCAAAGACTCCCTTTATTCCTACTGTATCGAGCAGGAGATCCCTTGCCACCCTTTCCAAAATTTCAGCGATATCCTGGCTGACCTCCAGAAGCGGATTCACGGGGTCATCTTCGATCTCGACGGAACGCTCATCGAAGCTTACGAGGCGATCTACTTGGGGCTGAAGGAGGTCTTTCAACAATCGAAAAGAGAGATATTCCCCTACAATGAGCTGCGTCACTATCTGAAGGCCGATCTCGAATCAACGCTCCAGCAGTTCTTCTCACCGGAAGAAACCCAGGAAAAGATTCCCATCATGCGAAAGAAATACGAGGAGGTCTATCTCCATCATACCCATTTTCTCGATGGAGCAAAGGAGGTTCTCGACACCCTTCACCAGAGGGGAGTGAGGCTTGGGGTAGCTTCCAATAAGTATGGCCGCTTTTCGAGATTGGCCCTCAACCATCTCGGAGTCTCTTCCTACTTTAAATCGGTGATCGGTGCGGGAGATGTGTCTCGAAACAAACCTTATCCGGATATGATCCATGCGGTCTTAAAGGAGATGGAGCTTCGACCGGAGGAAGTCATTTTTGTCGGAGATACGCTGACCGATATCGAGACGGGAAAAGAGGCAGGGGTCGATGTCTATGCCCTCACAACGGGGTTTCATTCCCGCGAGGAACTTTCACAAAGGAGACCCAAACGGATCTTAAAACATCTCAAAGAACTCATCCGCCTCCTCGACCAACCCCTTTGACCCCTCTCTCTCAGGCTAATTCTCTCTCTTCTCCTCATCCTCCTGTCTCTTCAGAAAGGCTTGAATGTAGATGACATTATCCTCTTTGGGTTCTTCTCTCTTTCCAAAAGGAAAAAGGTCTTCTGACTTCCGATAAGTCTCTTCCAGCTTTTCGATCACTTCCTGAAGTTTGGGATCCTGTTGAATGAGATTGTTCACCTGCTGGTCAAAAGAGTCACTGGCGCTTTTCAGTGTGGAGAGGTCTATCCCCGTCTTCATCAGAGCGTTCAATTTCTTCAAAACGCCATAGGCCACTTTGATGTTGCGCGCCTGCAGATACTGCGGGGCATGGCCCCAGAGGCTGACGGCCTTCAATCCTCTCTTTCTTGCCGCTTCGAGGAGGAAAGTATGAATGCTGATGGGTCCCGCATATTCGGTCAGGTTCAGTCCGGCCTCAAGAACTTCCTCTCTTAAATCTTCTCGATTGAACAGAGCACTGACCACCGTAGGGTAGGTATGGGGAATATAGTCATAGGTTCCACCGACCGTAAAGATCTGGGGGACATCGAACTCCTGGGCAAGATTGAGGAAGAGTTTGACGAAGAGATTCCAGCGATAATGGGGTTCCACGCCTAAAAAAAGGATCAGGTCTTTTCCGCCCGGTTCTCTTGAATAATAAAAATAGTTTCCGGGAAGGTTTAATTCGATCAGCCTTCCATCTTTGATAAACGCTGTGGGACGGTTCAAAGACATCTGACAGAAATTCTCTGTCGGGATGGAAGCAAACCTCTTGGCTTTCAGATTTTCCAACAGATGTTGGAGTGAAAAAGAGGAGACCTCTGCCGCATTCGGCCATCCCTCAAAGCCCGCAATCAGGAAAGGGCGATTCAGGTTTGGAGTCTCGTGATAAACGATCTCATCCATACCAACGCTCCATTAAAATCATACCTCTCCCTTCTCCTCTCTGTCAACCAATCGCTTCAAAGAGTGGGGTCACAAATGAAATGGACACTCAACGGAAGATCCATTAAAGGGGTTTACCGATCAATCTTTCGTAGGCTTCCAGGTATTTCTCTCTCGTCTTATCAATGATCTCCTGGGGCAACTGGGGAGCCGGAGGCGTCTTATTCCACTGAATGGAGATGAGGTAATCCCTCAAAAACTGCTTATCAAAGCTTTTTTGAGAACCTCCTGGACGATATCCATCTTTTGGCCAGAACCGTGAGGAATCCGGTGTTAGAAGTTCATCAATCAGAATCAACTTTCCCTCTTTGATCCCGAATTCCATCTTTGTGTCCGCGATCAAAATTCCCCTCTGTTCTGCATAATCCCTCGCCCTTTTATAGACTTCGATCGAGGTGGTTCTCATCTGTTGGGCCAGGTCTTTTCCAACGATCTGTTCCATCTTTTCGAAGGTGATGTTTTCGTCGTGCAGACCCTGTTCCGCTTTGGTGGAAGGAGTGAAAATTGGGTCTTCCAATTTTGAGGATTCGACCAATCCCTTGGGAAGCGCAATACCACAAACAGCTCCTGTCTTCTTATAGTCCTCCCAACCGGACCCGGAAAGGTATCCCCTTACGATACACTCCACTGGGAGGACTTCTGTCTTGACGACCAACATCGAACGGTCTTTCAGCATCTCTTCGTAAGGATGGCATTCCTTTGGAAAATCCTTGACTTGGGTGGATACAAGATGATTGGGAACGATCTCTTTCGTGAGGTCGAACCAGAATATGGAGAGCTGGGTCAATACCCTCCCCTTATCCGGAATAGGATTGGGCATGACCACATCGAAGGCCGAGATCCGATCTGTGGCTACGATGAGAAGTCTCTCTCCGAGATCATAGATATCTCTTACCTTTCCCCTGCCCTTCAGGGTGAGCGTCTTCAATTCCGTTTGGGAAATGACCTGTGTTGACATGCTCTTTCCTTCCTCCTTCATCTCTCTTTTTTTGATTCTTTGGGCGAATAGTATAATATGGTTCGATTGACTTTTCAATAAAAAATGTTAATCTCAATGTCACGATATGCTCAGCGACAAACTCGGACATCGGCTCGATTCTTACCTCTACCCTCCATTAAAAAAAATCTTTGGAGAATGGGGCAATCCCAACCTCCTCACCCTACTCGGATTCTTCGCAACCCTTGCTGCTTCATGGCTGATTCTTAAAGGAGGCTGGCTTTTAGCGGGCTTCGCCATTATCCTTTCGGGCATTTTCGATCTTCTGGATGGTGTGGTTGCCAGGAGTTTGGGAAAGGTGACAACTTTCGGAAGTTTTTTTGATTCGGTGATGGACAGATATTCGGATCTGCTCCTACTGATGGCCATAGCCATCTCTTATCACGCAAAAGGAGAGTCCTCTCTGGTCATTCTCACTTCAGTGGTCGCCATCGGAACCGCTCTCATCCCCTATGTCCGGGCCAAAGCAGAGGCCCTTCAGGTCTCCTGCCATATCGGCCTGATGGAGAGGGCGGAAAGGATCATTCTCCTCTCGATGGGTGCCCTTTTCAACTGGATGGAACCCATCCTTTGGATCCTCGCCATTCTCACCCACTTCACAGTCCTGCACCGAATCTATCATGTATGGAAGAAACTCAAGGTCAACCATGAACAATAAACGTTAGACGATCAACTGCATGTCTTTTATCGTCTGTCGTCCATCGTCCCTCATCGCCGCTCGTCGTTCTTCTGCCATTTCACGTATCTCTCTCAAAAGGACCGATACAGATTCGGCATCCTTCACCGTTCTGATGACCTTTCCCTTTTTGAAAAGGAGCCCAACCCCTTTCCCTCCGGCAATTCCAATGTCGGCCTCTCTGGCCTCACCCGGACCATTGACCACGCACCCCATGATCGCAACGGTCATTGGAACAGTGATCTCTTTAACCCCTCTCTCGACCCTCTCTATCAGTCGGAGCAGATCGACTTCACACCGGCCACAGGTCGGACAGGAGATGATCTCAATTCCCCTCTCCCGAATCTTCAAAGCCCTCAATATTTCGTAACCCACATGGACTTCCTCGACTGGATCTCCGGTCAATGAGACTCGAATCGTATCACCGATCCCTTCGCTCAGAAGAAGCCCAATGCCAATGGCTGATTTGACCACTGCCCCTGAACCCTTTCCTGCCTCTGTGATCCCGACATGGAGGGGATAATCCGATCTCTTTGAAAAGAGACGATAGGCTTCCACTGTCCTCAAGACATCGGATGCCTTTAAAGAGACCTTGATGAGATGAAAATGGAGGTCCTCCAGATATTGAATCGTCTGAAGTGCACTCCATACCATCGCTTCCGGGGTTGGTCCGTTGAAACGTTTCAGTAAGTTTTTCTCAAGAGAACCGGCATTCACTCCGATACGAATTGGAATAGAACGATGTTTTGCCTCATTGACGATCATCTTTAACCCTTCTCTCCCACCGATGTTCCCTGGATTGATCCGAAGCCCATCCGCCCCATATCCCATTGCCTTCAGAGCCAACTTGTAGTTGAAATGGATATCCGCAATCAGGGGAATATTGACCTTCTTCTTAATCTGGGCAATGGCCTGGGCTGCTTCCTCATCCAGAACGGCCACCCGGATGATTTGGCATCCTGCTTCCTCAAGGCGGCGGATCTGGTTGACTGTCTTCCTAACATCTCGGGTATCGGTCTTGGTCATGGACTGGATCGAGATGGGGGCATCCCCTCCGATCTTAACAGAGCCGATTGATATCTGGCGGGTCTTTCGGCGTGGAATCATATAGAAGTTTGGAGTTGGGAGTTTCTATCTCCGAACTACGAACTAATAACTCCGAACGGTCTTCTTAAGCCTTCTTTTCTCCACGATAAAATAGAGCGTGGGAATAAAGACCAACGTGAGGAACATGGAAACGGCGAGGCCTCCGATCACAGCAATGGCCAGAGAGGCATTGGCTTCAGCGCCTTCTCCAAATCCAAGGGCCATTGGCGTCAGACCAAAGACCGTTGTGAAAGAGGTCATAAGGATTGGCCTGAGTCTCACCCTGCCTCCCTGCACGATGGCCTCTTTTAAACCCATCCCTTCCTCCTTCCGGAGACGGTTGATGTAGTCAATCAGAATGATGGCATTGCTCACGACGATGCCCACCATCATGATGACTCCGATGAAAGAGATGACGCTTAATGTATTCCCGGTGAGGAAGAGGGCCCAGATGACGCCGATGATCCCAAGCGGCACGGAGAACATGATCAAAAACGGATGGAGCAGAGAGGCAAATTGAGAAGCCAGAACCATATAGACCAGAACAATCGCTAAGGCTAAAGCAAAAATGAGCGTCTGAAAAGCCTCTTTCTGTTCTTCCCGCGTTCCTTTGAGTTGAACGGAGAAGCCCTCTGGAATCTTCATCTTTGAAATCTTCTCCTCAATCTCAGAGGCAATCGATCCGAGATCTCTACCGCTTGTATTGGCTGTGACAAAGACGACCCTCTGTTGATACTTCCTCTCCAATTGGGCAGGGGCGCTCGTCCTCACCACTTCAGCCACATTCTCCAATGGAACCACCTTGCCCCCAGAGACCGGAACAGGAAGCCGATACAGGTCTTCTGGATGCGTCCTATCTTCTTCACGCAGCCGGACTCGGATCTGACGCTCCCGACCTGTTTGGGGGTCAATATAGATGGAGGCTTCGATGCCTTCGATCGCTCCCCTGACATTTTCGGCAACCCGTGAAGTGGTGAGCCCCAACGCAGACAAGCGGTCCTGTCTGAAACGAATCTGATACTCGGGCAGTCCTTCCTCGCGACCGATCTGTATGTCAGTGACGCCACGAACTCCCCGGAGGATCGTCTCCACCTCCCTTGCCAGTTGGCTCCCCTTCTCAATATCGAATCCCAAGATCTCCACGCTGATCGGGTCATCGGAGCCAAAGGTGATGACTCTGGAGATAATCCCGCCTGGAGAGACAAAGATTCTGGCACCTGGAATATTTCTCACTTTCTCTCGCAGAGACTGGGCAATCCTATCTGAAGAACGTTCCCTTTCTGATTGATCAACGAGCATGAGTGAGGCTGTTCCTGTATGGGGACCCGCAAACCGACCTCCAAAGATCACTGCCCTTCCCCGACCGGTTCCTGCCCTTAACCAGAGCGATTTCAGTTCCGGAACGTCTGAAAAGATAATCTCTTCTACCTCTTGAGCCACCTTCTTTGTCTCTTCAAGGGTCGAACCTACAGGGAGCCGCATCGCCATCCTCACCTGGCCCTCATCCGAAGGTGGGAAGAATTCTGTTCCCAGCAATGGAATCAGAAAGAGCGACCCAGTAAAAATACAAACCACTCCTGCGACGACCAGTTTACGATGGGAGAGAGAGAATTGGAGGGTATTCTGATAGAGTTGATCGAGCCATGTGAAGAAAGGTTGTGTTTTAAGAAGAATCTTCTGACCCCATGAGGGTTCTCCCTCTGCCTTCTTTTTGGGACGAAGAAACTTAGCCGTAAGAAGGGGAATGAGTGTCAGCGAATCGAAAAGCGAGGCAAGAAGTGAGAAGGCAACCGTATAGGCCATCTGTACGAATAAGAGTGCTGCAATCCCCTTCACAAAAGCCAATGGAAGAAAGACGATGATGCTGGTGATAGTCGCGGCAATCACGGGTTTGCTCACCTCAGAGGCCCCTCTGTAGGAAGCTTCTTCTGGCGATTCCCCCCGTTCCAGATGCCGGTTGATATTTTCAAGGACCACAATGGCATCATCGACTAAGCGTCCAACACCTAAGGCCAAACCTCCCAAGGTCATGATGTTGAGGGTGAATTTCCCAAAATGGAGAAGGACAAAGGTGGCAATGATGGAGAGTGGGATGGAGTGGGCAATGATCACTGTGCTGGTCACGTTTCTCAAGAAGAGGAGGATGATGATAACGGCCAAAAGGGCTCCCATCATCGCCTCCTTCTGAAGGTTTCGAATCGATTTGCGGATGAACGTGGACTGATCAGCCACCACTTCGATGGAGACCCCTTTGGGAAGTTCTTTCTGAATTTGTGGAAGGGCCTTCAGGACCTGATCCACAACAGCAACCGTATTCCCGCCGATCTGTTTCTGGACTCCTATGACAACTCCTTTCATACCATTCACAAAGACCTCGGCCTGAACATCCTCATACCCTTCCCTTACTCGTCCGATGTCTCTGATGCGGATCGGAACTCCATTCTGGTGTGAAACAATGACTTCTTCGAGGTCCTTAATTTCCGGAGAACGTCCTGTGGTGCGGATGCTATACTCCCTCTTCCCTGTATTGAGGCTTCCTCCAGGCCGATCCATATAGCCTGCCTTGACTGCCTGAGCCACGCGATCCAAAGGAAGGTTGAGCCTCTCCAATTTTGACCGTTCCACATCCACCGAGATCTCCCTCACCAGACCGCCGAAGACATTGGCTGAGGCAACGCCTTTCAGACTCTCCAGCCTTGGAGCAATAAAATCTTCACTCAGCTCCCGCAACTCGTAATATTCCATAGGGCCAGTAATGGAAAGGACAATGACGGCAATTTGTGAAGGATCAAATTTAATGATGATGGGCTGTTTTGCCTCCTCCGGAAAGAGGTCTAAGATCTCATTGAGGTTTCGTTGAATATCGGTGGAGGCAATATCGAGGTCTGTCCCCCAGTAGAATTCAATTGTGACCACTGAAGATCCTTCTCTGGATCGAGAAGAAACATGCCGGACATTTTGGAGGCGGCTGACCCTCTTTTCAACAAGCCTCGTGATGCTGATCTCGACATCTTCTGGACTTGCTCCAGGATAGTCGGTCACCACCGAGACAATGGGGTAAGAAATCTCAGGGAAAAGATCAATAGCAAGGTTGGAAAAGGCAATGACACCCAAAAGGATGATGGCGATAGCCACCATGAACCTGGCTACCGGATTTTTGAGAGAGCCTCGGATGAGATCCATGGATTCTTAACTCCCTCCGACTACCCGAACTGGAGAGCGATCTTTGACCAACTCCTGTCCCTTGACGATCACCTGCTCTCCCTCAGAAACCCCTTCGAGGATCTCCACATACTGCTCCTGCTCAATACCCGTTACCACCGGTCGCCGGACCGCCTGATTTTCTTGCACGATGAAGATAGCCTTTGACCCACCTTCTAAGACGATCGCATATTTCGGAACGACAAGTGCCCGGGGCTTCTCAGAGAGAACAACCTCGATTCGTGCAAACATGCTCGGTTTAAGCAATCGCTCGGAATTGGAAACTTCGATCTCTGCCTGTAGGGTGCGGGTGGAGGGGTCGAGGACACTGCTGATCCGTGCGATCTTACCCTCAAAGATCCTTCCAGGAAACGATTCGGTCCTCACCTTTCCCTTCATCCCTATCTTGAGCAGAGGGATATCCTTTTCGAGCACATGGGCTGTCACTTTAACGGTTTCTGTGTGGACGAGGTTCACAATAGGTGTGGAAGAAGAGACTAAGGCTCCTGCATCCACATATTTCCTGCTGATCTGGCCTGAAAAGGGAGCGATGATCTGCGTATGTTGAAGGCGAATCCTCTCTTGTGAAAGGATTGCTTCAGCCTCCTTCAGCTTCGCCTGACTCGCCTCCCTTACCTCCTGCCTCGCTCCCTGCTTGAGCAACTTCAGATTTTCTCGGCTCGAGGCAAGTTGGGCTTCTGCAACCGTATATTCCATCTCCGCAACATCCCATTCTTTCTTGGAGATCACCTGCCTCTTATAGAGAGCTTCCATTCGCTCACGATGAAGCCTTGCATTTTCAAAACGGGATTGGGCTCCCCGCACAACCTCCTCAGCCTGTCGGAGCTCCTCTGCCCTGGCTCCTGCTTCGAGATCCATCAGATTGGCCCTTGCCTGAGCGACACGAGCCTCAGCCTCTCTCACCTTCTGGAGGTAGTCCGTGCGGTCAATCTGAGCAACGGTCTGCCCCTGTTTGACCGAATCTCCAAGATTGACATAGATCCGTTCAAGATATCCAGAGACCTTTGGAAAGAGATCGACCTGCATCAGGGGAGCGATATCTCCGGTCATTGTGATCGAATAGGTCAGAGGCTTCGAAAGGATAGGAGAGACCTGGACTGGGATCTCTGGCCGTTTGGTTCTCTGAGGCGGAGCCTTCTTCTGCGTGAGCGCCCATCCACGATAAAGGGCAAATCCACCTAAGAGGAAGATGAAAATGAGAAGAAACCATCCCCATCCCTTTTTCAATTTTCTCATGTCCCTTGCTCCCAAGATGTCAGATAATACGCCTGTTCTTCTGTGAGTTGATCGATTTCAATTCCCATGGACCGGAGTTTGATCCGTGCGATCTCTTGATCAATGCTTTCTGGAACAGGGTAGACCTTCTTTTCCAGACTCTGATGATGTTTCACCAGATACTCCGCTGAAAGGGCCTGATTGGCAAAACTCATATCCATCACGCTGGAGGGATGGCCTTCAGCCGAGGCGAGGTTGATCAGTCGGCCCTCCCCTAAGACATAGATCCTTCGACCATTTTCGATCTGAAACTCTTCGACGAAGTCGCGAATCGCTTTTCTCCTGACGGTGATCTCATTGAGTCCGTTCAGATCAAGTTCGACATTAAAGTGGCCCGAATTGGCAACGATGGCACCATCTTTCATCTTCAGAAAGTGTTCCTTACGGATCACACTCGTATTGCCCGAGACCGTACAGAAGATTTCTCCGATCTCAGCCGCCTCGGAAATGGTCATCACGCGATACCCATCCATGACCGCCTCAAGGGCCCTCAGAGGACTGACCTCAGTCACGATGACATTGGCTCCCATTCCCTTGGCTCTCATAGCAAGCCCTTTTCCACACCAGCCATAACCGGAGACGACAAAGTTCGATCCTGCCATCAGCCTGTTGGTCGCCCGAAGAATGCCATCAATGGTGGACTGTCCGGTTCCATAGCGATTGTCAAAGAAGTGCTTTGTCTCCGCATCGTTGACAGCAATCACTGGAAATCTCAGCACCTTGTTCCGCTCCATGCTTCGCAGCCGTATCACTCCGGTGGTCGTCTCTTCAGTTCCGCCGATGAGTCCCTTAAGCATCTCCTCCCTCTTGGCCAATGGAAGCCCTTGGGCCCAGTTTCTCAATGAGGGGATGAGCTCCTCCCATTTTTCAAGGGCAATGAAGTGGAAAGAAGAGACCAGGTCCGCTCCATCGTCCATAGTAAGATGGGGACAAAAAGCGAGCGCCTTCTGGATATGCGCATAATAGGTCTCGCTATCTTCGCCTTTGATGGCGTAGACAGGAACTTTTAACGCCTTGACCAGGTAAGCAGCGACATCATCCTGTGTGCTTAGGGGATTCGAAGCACAGAGCGCAACCTCTGCACCTCCCGCCAATAGAGTCCTTACCAAAACCGCTGTCTCCGTTGTCACATGGAGGCAAGCTGAGAGTCGGACGCCTTGAAGGGGCTTCTCCTGATCGAAACGATCCCGGATCAGTTTCAAAACAGGCATGGCCATCTCTGCCCACTCCATCCGCAGCCTGCCCTTCTCCGCCAGTGATATGTCTTTAATATCGTAATCCATATTTCCCAGACCCATGAATTGACCTCAGCACTGAAATCCCAACTCCCGAAATCCAAATCCCAAACAGATTCGTTTCGGATTGGATGATTGGAGATTATTTGGGATTTGGAATTTGTCATTTGGAATTTTATTTCCCAATCGCCCTACTCCCCATCTCTTAAGATTACAATCCAGCCGCTCTTTTAAGCTCTTCGGCTCGATGGGTGCTTTCCCAAGTAAATCCAGGCTCGTTTCGACCAAAGTGGCCATAGCAGGCGGTCCGTTTATAGATGGGCTTGAGAAGGTCGAGATATTGAATGATGGCTTTGGGCCTCAGGTCGAAAAGTTCCATGGCGATCTTTGCGATCTCATCCGGAGGGACTTTATAGGTACCGGCTGTATCGATCATAAAAGAGACCGGTTTTGCCTTTCCAATGGTATAGGCGATTTGGACTTCACATTTCTCGGCCAATCCTGCAGCAACAATGTTCTTGGCCACATGTCTGGCCATATAGGAGGCTCCTCGGTCCATCTTCGATGGATCCTTCCCTGAAAAGCAACCTCCCCCATGACTTCCCACACCGCCGTATGTGTCAACGATGATCTTTCTACCCGTTAAACCGCAGTCCGCCTTGGGACCTCCGTGGACAAATCTTCCAGTGGTGTTGATATAATATTTGGTGTTCTTATCTCGTAATTCTGGAGGAATCACCTTAAAGATCACTTCTTCGATAATCCCTTCTCTTAAGGTTTCGTTGCTCACCTTTTCCGAATGCTGTGCGGCAATCACCACCGAATCGACCCTCGTCGGTCTATTATTGATATACTGGATCGTCACCTGAGATTTCCCGTCCGGTCTGAGAAAATCGAGAATTCCTTTCTTTCTCACCTCAGCTAACCTTCGGGTCAGCCGATGGGCGAAGATGATCGGCATGGGCATCAATTCAGGTGTCTCATTGCAGGCATAGCCGAACATCAACCCTTGATCGCCTGCTCCCTGCTCATGGTCCTCTGTCTCATCCACTCCCATCCGTATGTCGGGCGACTGTTCATCAATCGAAGTGATCACCGCGCAGGTCTCCCAATCAAACCCCATGGCAGAATCATTGTATCCAATCTCTTTGATGGTCTCTCGAACAATGGCAGGCATATGCACATAGCAGGAAGTCGAGATTTCGCCTGCAATGATAGCCATTCCTGTGGTCACCATCGTCTCACAGGCCACCCGAGCCTTCGGATCCTGTTCAATAATGGCATCCAGAATAGCATCGGAGATCTGATCGGCCACCTTGTCCGGATGTCCCTCAGTGACCGATTCTGAGGTGAATAAAAAATTGGTCATCGACATAATGCTCTCCTCCTTTGGTTTTCCACGTTAGAATGATCGATCTTCTATCCCTTCCACTTCTTAAAATCTATGTTTTCAAATCCTCTGCAATTAACTTAAAAAATTCCTCCGGAAATCTTTCGGCCATCCATTTTCGGACATAGCGTTTGATTTCCGTTGGGGTTGAAAACTGGAATAATCGCTCGACCAGTGTCTTCGTCTCTTCGGCCCTCACCATTCGCAGTGCCCTTTTCACCTTAGGGATGGCAATCGGATGCATGCTAAATTCCTCCAAGCCCAACCCCATTAAGACTAACACATAAGAAGGCACCGCAGCCATCTCTCCGCAAATTGCGGTGGGAATCCCAGCGTTTTTGGCAGACTGGACCACGCTCCGGATGATTCTCAAAATAGCTGGATGAAGGGGTTCATAAAGATAGGAGACATGTTCGTTGATCCGATCCACGGCCAGCGCATATTGGATGAGATCATTCGTCCCAATGCTGAAGAAATCAACCTCACGGGCCAGGATGTCTGCTATGACTGAAGCAGAGGGAATTTCAATCATCGCTCCAATCTTGACCCCACGGTCAAAAGGAATTCTGGCCTTGGCCAATCCCTTCTTCTCTTCTTCTAAGATCGCTTTGGCCCTTCGGATCTCCTCGATGCCCGAGATCATCGGGAAGAGGATCTTGAGCTTACCGTGCGCGCTGGCGCGCAAGACTCCCCTCAATTGGGCCTTAAAGATATCGGTCTCCCGGATACTGAACCGGATGGCTCTCAGCCCCATGGCAGGGTTCATCTCGTTACCTTTTTGATACCCGTCAAGGAATTTATCGCCTCCGATGTCCAAGGTGCGAATGGTGACCGTACCTGGGGAGATGTTCTCCACCAACTTTCGATACGTCTGATAATGTTCTTCCTCTGTGGGCAGATTCTTTCGATTGAGATAGAGGATCTCTGTCCGGTAGAGCCCGATCCCCTCCGCCCCATGGCTTTTTGCCGAAGAAATCTCTTCGACCATTTCGATATTGGCTTGAAGATGAATTCGGACGCCATCCCTGGTCTCCGCCGGTAGAGAGGCATACTTCAAAACCTCCCTTTCCATGGATTTGATCCGCTTTCTTCTTTCAAAAAAGGATTTGGAGGTCTCTTCAGTCGGATTGATCACCACCTCTCCGGTCTCGCCATCAATGATTAAAAGATCTCCCCCATTGATCAGGGAGGTGGCGACCTCCAAACCCACCACAGCGGGTATGCCCAATGACCGAGCCAGAATGGCCGTATGGGACACCTTACCACCAATGTCTGTGATGAATCCTGCTACCTGGCTTAATTGCATCTGAAGGGTATCTGCAGGAGAGAGATCATGAGCCACCACGATCACCTTTCCTTTGATCTTGGTGATATCATCATGCTTTTTCCCCATGAGGTTTCGGAAAATCCTTGCTGAGACATAATGGAGGTCGCTTCGGCGTTCTCTCAGATATTCATCCTCAATCGTTTTAAAGGCAGAATCCATTTTTTCAAGGGTGAGGTCCAGGGCCCACTCGGAATTGACCTTCCTCTTACGGATATTGTCGATCGTGTTCTGGATCAACATCTGATCGTCCAGTATCATCAGGTGGACATCGAGGATAAAAGCATGCTGCCTCACCTCTGGATCCAAGATGCTCTCTTTGACCTCCTTCAACTGGTTCTTCGCCTCCTCAATCGCCTTGAGAAACCGCTCCACTTCCTCATCCACACGGGAGGGCTCGATTCTCTTCTGGGGTAGGCGAACTTTGTACCGTTCTACCAGATAAGCCCTTCCGCTAACGATCCCAGGTGAAGCGCCAATGCCATGGATGACCTTATTGATCTGTTGCTGAATAGCCATCCTCATTCCTCACCGAATTTATTTTCGAACAGTTTGCCCAGAGTCTGGATTGCCTGGATCTCATCCTTCCCTTCCACCTTAAGTGTAATCCGTGTTCCCTTGGTGGCAGCTAACATCAGAATCCCCATGATCGATTTTCCGTTGACGACCAACCCATCCTTCTCAAGGCTCACTTCTGAAACGAATCGGTTGGCCGTCTTCACCAATAACGCTGCTGCCCTCGCATGAAGTCCTAACTTATTTTTAATGGTAAACGACTGAACTTCCATCTCTTCTTTTCGTCCGTCTCCTTCCCGATGTTCCTCATCGGGAACAGTTTTAAATCTCAGTCTACTTCTTTTCCACTCGCTTCTTTAGCACCTCGCTGGCCAGATTGATATTTCGCTGGCCATAATCCGTGATAAAGACGGCCAATCTTTCAAGGTCCATATCGTTCCGGTAGGTTGCCAATTTTAGCAACATCGGCAGGTTAACACCGGTGATGACCTCAACCTTCTTCTCCTCCAGAAAAGAGAGGCTGATATTTGACGGAGTCCCTCCATACATGTCGGTCAAGATCAATATTCCCTCTCCTCCTTCCACTTTCCGGATGGCTGAAATGATCTTTTCCCGAATCTCCTCCGATCCTTCCTTGGGATCGATCGATACGGACTGAAACTGTTTCAACTCCTCCCCTACCACGAGCTCGGCAGCCGCGATAAGCTCCTCTCCCAGACGACAATGTGTGACCACAATGACTCCGACCATCTCGATCACCCTCTCTCTGCGTCCCGGTGACGCACGGATAAGAACACGCCCTGTTTCAGCAACTCCTCGTGCAACATCTGCCCCAGCCGGTTGACGATGACAATCGATCGATGCCTTCCTCCTGTACACCCCACCGCAATGGTCAGATGGGTTCTCCTCTCTCGGAGATAGAAGGGAAGGAGGAATCGAATAAAATCGAGCGTTCGATTCAAAAACTCGATCGATTCCTTTTGGTGTAAAATATAAGCCTCAATATCCGGATGATCTCCTTTCAGTCGCTTCAGCCCTTCCACAAAATAGGGGTTGGGCAAAAAACGGACATCGAAGAGCAGATCGGCCTCATAAGGAACTCCAAAACTGTATCCAAAAGAGAGAAGGGTGACGGTCAGCCGGCTTTCCTTCAAATCCTTCTGGGCATATTGTTGAATCTTCTCCTTTAGCTCGTGGACATTTAATTGGGAGGTGTCGATCACCTGATTGGCCATATCCCGTATTCCAGCAAGCTGTTTTCTCTCGATCTGGATTCCCTCTAAAATCGAGCCACCCCGACCCAAGGGATGCTGACGTCTCGTTTCGCTGAAACGCCGCATCAGAATGGGGTCCGAAGAATCCAAGAAGAGAATCTCAACAGGATAACCTTCCTTGCGGAGAGATTCGATGATCCTTCTCGAATCCTCAAAGAAATCCACTCCCTCATGGTCGGAGATGGGATAGGATTCTGTTCCCCGAATATCCTCCACCACGGCCACCTTTGAGACTTTCCCTCCGGACTGCTCGCAGAGTTCGAGGAACTTCGGTAAAAGAAGGATGGGAAGATTGTCAACGCAATAGAATCCGATATCCTCTAACGCCTTGATAGCCGTTGTCTTTCCTGATCCTGAAAGGCCACTGATGAGAATCACCCGAAGGGTCTTCACTCCACCTCGCCCTCAACTTCAAGTTTATGCTCCCCCTTCTCTGCCATCTGATGAAGGAGTTTCTTTTCAAATTCCAGTGCGGAATCGTATCCCATCTTTTTGAGAAGATGGTTGCGCGCAGCGACTTCGATGATCGTTGTTAAATTTCTCGCCGGAGTCACAGGGATTCTCAACATCGGAAGATCCACCCCTAAAATCGTATACTTCTCCTCCTCAAATCCAAGCCGGTCATATTCCTGCTGATTGTCCCATTCAACGAGCTCCAAGACTAGCTCAACCTTCTTGCGTTCCCGAATGGCCTCCACCCCAAAGAGGCTCCGGATATTGATGATTCCAAGTCCCCGAATCTCCATATGGTGTCGGATCACTTCGAAACCACTCCCGACCAGAACATTGGGAGAACGCTTCTGAATGGAAACCATATCGTCCGCCACCAACCGATGGCCGCGTAGAATGAGATCGAGAGCACATTCACTCTTCCCAATCCCGCTCTTTCCCAGTAACAGCACACCGACCCCAAAGACATCCATCAGCACTCCGTGGAGGCTCTGTGTGGAAGCCAGCTTATCTTCCAACAACTTCGTAATGCGATCGATAAAATCGGTCGAACTGAGGCTTGTCCGAAATACCGGAATCTCCTTCTCGTCTGCCTCCTGGAGAAAAATTTCAGGAATCTCAAGGTTTCGCGTAACCACAACGCAGGAAAGACCGATGGCGCAAATCTGCCGGATGACCTTTTCTTGAAGTTCGGGAGTAAGAGTCCGGAAGTATGCCGCCTCTGTGTTTCCAATAACCTGGAGCCTTTCGGGATTGATGAATCGTGTGTAACCGGTCATGGCCAATCCCATCTTCTGTACCTGAGGATGGGTAATCTTCTTCTTCAATCCCTTCCGCCCTGCCATCAGGGTCAGGCCAAGGTGATAATCCCTATCCTGTTCCAACTCTTGTACCACAAGACCGCTCATATTCTATATCCATTCCACTCGCAATCGATCAACATCCCAATGAAAGAGAATCACCCAAACCCAAATCCCAAACACCAAATAATATCTAATCGTCAAGTTCCCAAACAGACTGTCGGTTGGTTGTTGGCATTTGGGATTTGGTGCTTTCCTTCAACTAATACCGTTCATCCTCGTCGGAAATGATCTCATAGATCTCTTTCCGGGTCTTGGCTCCCATCAGCTTTCTCTTAAACGAGGGATCTTTCAGCAATCGCGCAATCCGGCCTAAGAGGTTAAGATTCTCCACTGCCGAATTCTCCGGTGCCATCACCATAAAGAAGAGGTGGCAAGGTTTCTGATCGATCGAATCGAAATCCACCCCGTGCTTAGAACGTCCGAAGGAGATGCAGAAACGATCGAGCCCTTTTAGTCGGCAATGAGGGATCGCTACCCCTTCTCCGATGCCTGTGGACCCGAGTTTCTCCCTCTCTAAAAGAACCTCGATAAGCTCTTCTGGAGATGTGGCCTTGCAGGGTTGGGTCAGCACTCCAGAAAGCTCTCTGAGGACGGAGAGCTTATCCGTCCCGTGGAGTTCCGGAATAACCCATTCCTCTTTCAGAAAGTCAAGAAGCTTCAATCTTCTCCTTCCATTCCGATAAAATCTTCCCCGATCCTATTCGATGGAAGGCTCCATCCACTCATACTCGCCATCTTTTCGATGAAGGGCATTCATCTCTCCGGATTGGGAATTGATAAAGAAAAGGATGGCTTCTCCAGAAAGCTTCAATTGAGCCATGGCTTCTTCGATCGACATGGGTTTGGCAGGAATATGTCTTCTTCGAACGAGAGCAGAGATATTGGCTGATCCCATTCTTTTCTCAGAAACTGTTTTCTCGAAGGTCTCAATCCCTTGAAGAAAGGGGTTCCCCCGCTTCCGCTTCACCTTTTGGCGTCGCTCACGAATCTGACGTTCCATCTTATCCACCATCTGATCGATGGCCGCATAGAGATCTCTATCTCTCCCCTCACTATTAAGGGTGAGTCCATCTCGAACGATGGTGAGCTCTGCAGAATGTCGGAATTTTTCAACGGAAAGTACGACATGTGCCTCTCTCGGATTTTCAATGAACTTCTTTAATCGTTTGACTTTTCCTTTCACATAATCCTTTACACCCTCATCGGACTCCATATGTCTGAACGTCACGGCAATCTGCATCAGCGCTCTCCTTTACCTCGTTAGAAAGCCCTGCCGCTTGCCCCCATGCGAAGCTTGGCTTCTATCGGGGCTTACAGCGGGGATGTGTTAATTACCCTCTTAGCGAACACAGGGCTTAATGTCCCGTGGGAGCATTCCCGTTAGAAGGGCAAAGCTCTTCTAAGGGGGTTTATCTTGTTTAAAAACCATTTCGCTCCTCGTGCTTCGTCTCTCCGCGTTCGCCCTTTGCCCATCTCTTCTCACACGACCTTTCGTCGTTCACTCGAAGAGAGGATCTTCATCGTCTCACGGTATTTCGAAACGGTCCTCCGGGCAATATGGATGTTTCTCTCTCTCAGCATCTGGACCAGTCTCTGATCACTGTAGGGTCTCTTGGGATCTTCCCGGGTGATGATCTCCCTGAGCAAGCTCTTTACACTCTCAGAAGCCATCACCTCACCCTGAAGGGAAGGGATGCCCGCATTGAAGAAAAATTTCAACTCATAAATTCCTTGGGGGGTATGCATATACTTATTGCTGGTGACCCTGCTGATGGTCGACTCATGCATTTGAATATCCTCTGCCACATCTCTCAGGACAAGAGGTTTGAGATATTGAATCCCCTGATCCAGAAAGTCCTTTTGAAACTTGACAATGCTCTTGGCCACCTTATAAATCGTCCTCTGACGCTGATCAATGCTGCGGATCAACCAGAGCGCAGAACGCAACTTTTCTTGGATATATTTTCGATCATCCGGTTGGCCGTAGAGGCCTTCCGCAAGGATTCGGCGATAATAGGAATTGACCCTTAATCGAGGCACCCCTTCGTCATTTAACGAAACCACATATTCACCCTCTACTTTATAGACATAGACGTCAGGAATGATATCTTGGGCGAGCTCGCCCCCATAGGCCCTGCCCGGCTTGGGCTCTAACCTCGAGATGAGGGAGGCAGCTCGATTCACCCTCTCGACCGAGACACCCAAACGTTTGGCAATAGCAGGGTAGTTACGGTTCTTCAATAAGGAGAGATGCTCCTGAATAATCTTTTCTGCAATCGGATCTCGATTGGATAGCTGGCTTAACTGGACGAGAAGGCATTCCTTTAAGTCTCTGGCAGCCACACCAACTGGATCAAATTGCTGTATCTTTTTGAGGACGCGCTCAACACCCTCAACCGGTAAACCCGCTTCAGCACTGACCTCTTCCAGGGACATCTTGAAATAGCCGTCCTCATCGAGGTTTCCAATGATCCATGTCCCTGCAGCCAGTTCTTCTTCGGTTAGATTAGAAAGCTGGAGTTGCCAATGGAGATGGTCAAAAAGGGTGGTCGTTTTCGTGAGATAGTTTTCGAAAGAGGGTCTCTCCTCTCCATCCTGTTCTCTCTGCCGAACTGGAGCGGTGAGGTTATAATTCTCAAGATAGTTTTCCCAATCAAACTCGTCTGCCCCCTCTCCTTCTCCCTTCACTTCCGAGGTCATCTCAATACTGGGAACCGGCTCCTCAACATTCTCTTCGGGCCCTGCCTGGTCTTCTTCGTCGAGCGACTCCTTCTCTTCGATCTCCTCAAGAAGGGGATTCTCTTTCAGTTCCTGGCTAATCATGTCCACCAGTTCCAGCCGTGTGAGTTGAAGAAGCCGAATAGCCTGTTGGAGCTGAGGGGTTATCACTAACTGCTGAACGAGTTTGGGGGTCTGCTTAAGTTCTAAAACCATCTTATTTGAATAAAGGGCCAGGGCTCTGCTTATCTGCCTTTTTCACCTTTTCTCTTCTCTGAGGGTATCTCTCATCCAAACGAAATTCATCTCCCAGGTAAATCTTTCTCGCCTTGGGACTCTGGGCGATCTCCTCTGGCGTCCCGGATTCCAATAAAATCCCTTCGTTCAAAATATAGGCCCGATCGCAGACGCCTAATGTTTCACGAACATTATGATCGGTTATTATAATTCCAATACCCTTCGATTTCAATTGACGGACAATGGCCTGAATATCCAGAACGGCTATGGGATCGATCCCTGCAAAAGGTTCATCCAAGAGGATAAAAGAGGGAGATAAAACAAGGGCTCTCGTGATCTCCACCCTCCGCCGCTCCCCTCCCGAGAGGCTGTAGGCTTTTTGCTTTCGCAATGGAGAGAGGCCCAGCTCATTCAAAAGGATCTCTAACCGCTCAGCCTGTTCCTCGCGTGAAAGAGGCAAAGTCTCCAAAATGGCCATCAAATTCTCTTCCACGGACAGTTTCCTGAATACGGAGGGTTCCTGTGGGAGGTAACCGATCCCTTTTCGCGCCCTCAGATACATGGGAAGGGAGGTAATCTCCTCTCCATTGAGATAGATTCTTCCTCGGTTGGGACGAAGCAGCCCAACAATCATATAGAAGATGGTGGTCTTCCCTGCGCCATTGGGACCCAGCAGTCCAACCACCTCGCCCCCTTCGATCTCGACGCTGACCTGATTCACCACCTGACGATGGCGAAATGATTTCGTAAGCTCTTCACATCGGAGATGAGACATTGTCTCTCCCTAAAAAAAATTTGGAAATCGGAATTTCGAGTTCGAAGTATACTCTTTTCTCCGAACTGCGAACTCATCACTCCGAACTACTTTTTCCTTTCTTCTTTCGAGGAAGGGATGATGGTCGTGGTAACCCGGCCTCCCTTGCCTCCCTCCACATAGCTTCTCTCTTCATCAATCAGGTAGACGACCCGTTCTCCGCGAACCACATTGTCGCCTTCTCGAATCACAGCTTCCCCCTCGAGGACAATCTTACTCTCGTTCTGATAGAATATGACCTTCTGGCATGTCGCTCTGCGATCCAATTGAACGACTCTGACATTTCCGGTGGCAATGATCTCCTTTATCCTTTTCATTTCCGAATCGTAATGAATAACCACTGTGTTTGCATAAAGGGTGGCATCTTCCTGTTTGGCAACGACGTTCCCCTTAAAAGTGATCCGATTCTGCTTTTGGTCTCCCTCCACCGTGTCGGAGGTAATCTCAATAGGGGAGCGTGAAGACGTAAATCCGAAGCTCTTTGCTGGACTCCCTTTCTTCTCCTCTGCCTGTCCGGACGAACAACAGAGGGAGACGACCAAGAGGAGGAAGAAAAGCGATCCACACCGAAACCCAAACAGAAGGTGGGGCGGCCTAACTCCTTTTTTTGATCTCAACGCTTCCTCCTCCTTTCCATTGCGTCCTCACCTGACTGAGGACCTTAAAAGTCTTCGCCTCCATATCGACCAGCATTCCCTTACCGGTCAGGTGGATCTGCTCTCCCACAAATTCAATCTGATCAGGAGTCCTTACCTGTTTGCTTGAATGCCGGTAGGATATGGATTCTGTCTTTAACTGGTATCCGTCGGTTGATCTTAGAAGCACATCACCTGTGAGTTCCATGTCTTTTGAAACTTGGTGAACTTTACCCCGATTTCCAGAAAGCGTGAACGACCGCCCATCCTTTGCATAATAGGTCACCTTCACATCCTCCAATAGGAGAAGGTCCTCTCCCTGATATTGATAGATCGCTTTGGCCTCAAGCTCCCACGTCTTTTTCCCATGCTTCTCTTCGACCAGGTGGATCTTCTCTAACCGTTGATCAGCTCCTTCTGTTGAGATCTTAGAAACCTTTTCGTCCTCCTGCGCCCTATTTCTCTCCCTTAGGTTTACCCAGAGGCTGACCAAGACGATTCCCCCTATCAGGAATATCGCAAGCAGAATAGCAATCTTCGTTTTTCTCAATATCATTGCCATATGCACCTCGTCGCTTCATCTCATCGTCGGATAGTCGCCTCATTAAATACTAAACTAATAGACCATGAGACGATACGACTAAACCACTCCTGCTTTTAAAAGATCGTGAAGGTGGATGATCCCAACCGGTACACGGTCCCCAGCTTTTTCAAACACGAAAAGAGAGGTGATCGAATACTCCTCCATCCTCTGGACCGCCTTTGCAGCAAGGGCATCCTTCTCAATCCACTTTGGGTTCTTCGTCATCACTTCAGAGGCGGTTCGCTGGAGGAGATCTGAATATTTCTCAAGCGCCCGTCTCAAGTCGCCATCCGTGATCACTCCGACAAGTTCTCCCTTTTCATTGCAGACAGCGGTCACTCCCAGGCGTTTCGACGTAATCTCAAAGATCACTTCCTTCATCAGGGTCTCTTCCGATACCTTTGGAAAAGCCTCTCCAGAATGCATTAACTCCTCCACCCTCATGAGAAGCCTCTTCCCCAGCGCTCCTCCTGGATGAAGAAGGGCAAAATCCTCCTTCTTAAATCCCCGCTTCACCATTAAAGCAATGGCTAAGGCATCTCCAATCGCAAGGGTTGCAGTTGTGCTCGCTGTGGGTGCAAGACCCAAAGGACAGGCCTCTTCTTTGACCTGAATGTCGAGGAAGACATCTCCAGCTCTTGCTAAGGTCGATCTCCGGTTGCCGGTCAGTGCGATCAGTTGATTCCCATATCGTTTGATGAGGGGGAGAACTTCTAAAAGTTCCCTTGTCTCTCCGCTGTTGGAAATCCCGATGACCACATCTTCTTTGGCTAACATCCCAAAATCTCCGTTCAGCCCCTCCGCAGGATGGAGGAAGAAGGCCGGTGTTCCAGTGCTGGCAAAGGTGGATGCAATCTTTCGACCTACCAGACCGGATTTCCCCATTCCCATGAGAACAACCCTTCCTTTGCAGTGATAGAGTATGTCCACCGCTTTAGAAAACTGTTCATCAATTCTCTCCATCAGATCAAGGATCGACTGGGCCTCAATCCTCAATACCCGCTTCGCCTCTTCAATGATATTAATATCCACCTCTTCTCCTCTCCTCCATCATCCTTCGTCTGTCGTCCCTCGTCGGTCATCCCCCGTCTCTCACCCATCCCTCTACTTCCTCGACCTCTTGCTCCTCTTCAGCGATGCCCTGATAAACTCTTTGAAAAGAGGATGGGGATCGGTCGGCTTCGATTTGAACTCCGGATGAAACTGACATCCCAAGAACCAGGGGTGGCCTTTCAATTCAATAATCTCCACCAATTCCCTGTCTGGAGAGGTACCGCTGAAGACCATCCCTGCTCTGCTTAAAGGCCTGAGATATTCATTGTTGAACTCATAGCGATGGCGATGTCTCTCATAGATCAACTTCTTTCCATATGCACTCATGGCCAGGCTCTTCTCTTCAAGCCTGCAGGGATAAGCTCCAAGCCTCATCGTCCCTCCTTTGGGAGTATCTGAATCCCTCTTCTGAATCCTTTGCTCGCGGTCCAGCCATTCCTCCAAAAGAAAGATCACCGGATGGGGCGTACGAGGATCAAATTCTGTGCTATTTGCCTTTTTCAAACCCGCACAATGTCTGGCCACTTCGATGACTGCACATTGCATCCCCAGGCAGATCCCAAAAAAGGGAAACTTCTTCTCTCGGGCGAATTGGATTGCCCTAATCTTTCCGCTGATCCCTCTTGCCCCAAACCCTCCGGGCACGAGGATTCCGTCAACATCTTGGAGCAGAAGATCCGGCCCTTCCTTCTCTATCTTTTCAGAATCCACATATCTCAGATGGACTCTTGCATCATTGGCAATTCCGCCGTGAACCAGCGCCTCAGTTAAACTCTTATACGATTCAACCAGGCTCACATACTTTCCCACAACAGCGATCGTCGTCTCAAATTTCGGGGATTTGATCCGTTTGACGATTCGTTCCCAGCCCGAGAGATTGGGACGAGCGCTCCAGATGTTCAACTTCTCAGTGATCTTATCGTCAATGCCTTCTTGATGAAAGGCAATGGGCATCTCATAGACAGTATCAACATCTTTAGCCGTAATGACAGCATCTCTTTCCACATTGCAGAAGAGCGCAATCTTTCCTTTGATCTCTGGAGAGAGGAGGCGATCAGTCCGGCAGAGGAGTATGTCAGGTTGGATACCGATCTCACGGAGCTCTTTCACACTGTGCTGGGTCGGTTTGGTCTTCAGTTCGCCGGCTGTCTCAATATAGGGAACGAGGGTGAGGTGAATATAGAGCGTATTCTCCCGACCAACATCCCCTCGTATCTGACGGATCGCCTCTAAAAAAGGAAGGCTCTCGATATCGCCCACGGTTCCACCGACCTCGACGATTACGATATCCACATCGTTGGCCAAGTCGAAGACTTTCGATTTAATCTCATCCGTGATATGGGGGATCACTTGAACGGTGGATCCCAGGTAATCTCCCCGTCTCTCCTTTGAGATGACAGAATCGTATATCTGTCCAGTCGTGTAGTTGTTCTTCTTCGAGGTTTTAATACTCGTATAGCGCTCATAGTGTCCCAAATCGAGATCGGCCTCTGCCCCGTCATCGGTCACATAGACCTCTCCGTGCTGAAAGGGGTTCATCGTTCCAGGATCGACATTGATGTAGGGGTCGAACTTGAGAAAGGTAACTTTTAAACCTCGAAGTTCGAGAAGGGCTCCGATGGATGACGAGGCCAGCCCTTTGCCAAGTGAGGAGACAACCCCTCCCGTAATGAAAATATATTTCGTTCTCTTATGAACCAACTCTTCTCTCCCCTTTCTTCTTTACCCTGTTAGAAAGCCCTGCTGCTTGCCCCGTGCGAAGCTTGCCTTCTATCGGCGCTTGCAGCGGGGATGAGTTAATTAATTTCTTAGCGAACACGGGGTTTTATGCCCCGTGGGAGCTTTCGTTAGAAGGGCGAAGCTCTTCTAACGGGTTTCTACCAACCCCTTCGTTTCACTGAATTATGAAGTTAAAAACCTTTCAATTAACTCAAATCCCCTTTCGAGAAAGAGGCCACTTTTTTGGGCAAAAACCTCATCGAAAGCAGCATCGGGATTACCTGTTTCAAATCGATCGGTTGAATAGATAACAAAGGGGACAGGATCCGAAGTATGGGTTCTTACACTCAATGGCGTGGGGTGATCGGGCAGGACCATCAATCTCACCCTTTCAAATCGGTGAATCCCTTTCAGAATCGTTCCCACGACCTTTTTGTCGAAAGACTCGATGGCTTCGATCTTCAAGAGCGGGTCTCCCATATGTCCTGCTTCATCAGGAGCCTCCACATGAATATAGACAAAATCCCTCTCTTCCAAGCCTCTCAGACCATATTCTCCTTTACCCTCATAGTTGGTATCAAAATATCCAGTGATACCGGGAACTGGAAGGACCTCTAAGCCTGCCAGAATTCCAATCCCTTTGATCAGATGGACCGCTGAAATTACATACCCATCAATCCCGAATCGTTCCTTTAAGGTCAACATCTGGGGAGCCCTTCCCTGCCCCCATAACCAGATAGAGTTGGCAGGCCGAAGCCCCTTTGCCTTCCTTTCAAGGTTGACCGGATGTCCTTTGAGAAATTGTTGGGACTCATTCATGAGAGTGAGAATTCTTCTTCCTGGACCATCCTCTTTGGGGAGAAAGGGAGTGATCTCTTGACCAATAATATCATGGGGTGGGGTCAATTCGATCCTTTCGATATCCGAACCTATTGAAGCCCCATTTCTCATCACCATAAGATGACGGTAACTCACGCCGGAATAAAATTGGATCTCCTCGGTCCCAATGGCCCGATTGAGATCAACGATGATCTCATGAGCCTCTGAATCAGAGGGGTGTCCAGCAGCAAAATCCTCCATGATGACCTTTGACCCCTCTGCCTTGAGTGTGACGAGATTGCAGCGAAAAGCAAGGTCATCCTTCTTCAATGTGACGCCGAGGCTTGCCGCCTCCAAAGGCCCCCTGCCTGTATAGTACTTGAGAGGGTCGTAGCCAAAGATGGAAAGATTTGCAATTTCACTTCCAGGATTGAACCCGTCTGGGACGGTCCTGACCAGTCCCACGCTTCCATGTTTAGCCAACCAATCCATATGAGGAGTTTTGGCAACCATCAACGGTGTCTTACCATTGAGGCTCTCTACAGGATAGTCAGCCATCCCATCTCCAACAATCACGATATACTTTATTCCCTTGGCCATCTCAATAAATTCCTAAAATGTAAATATACCATAAACTTACAAATGTCAAATGAAAATCGGAAAATAGAAGCAAAAGATGTGCCAACTTAAGGAGGGATTTTGATTAAAAAGGATGACGGTACTAAAACGATCTGGATATGCCTATCTCCGCACCTTTGGAAAAACAGCTCTTTTTAGATAATGGACAATCCTCTCCATCTCCATTCTGATCTCCCGAGTCTTCCTGTCGAGACGATCAGGGTTAGGTGGTTGGCCTTTTAACTCCCGATCAAGGGCTCCATGTTTCGATGCCAGCTCCACATAGGCATATGGTAAAGGTTCCTCTAGTTTAATTCCGTTCATCAGGGCCCAAGCCAATGTCCAAGCCCTTGCAACATTGGAAATCTCATACCCCCCTCCACCCAATGCCAACCATGGGTATGACAGCTCCCTGATCCGCTTAATCACCTTTTCAAAACCGTAAATTGAAAGACAAAGGTGTGTCAATGGATCATCCTCGAAGGTATCAACTCCCAATTGAGTTACAATAATATCTGGACGAAAATATTCGATCAGTTCGGGAACAATCTCCTCAAATGCCCAGAGATAGGTTTCATCATCCGTATAGGCAGGAAACGGAAGGTTGACTGAAAATCCCTCTCCCTTTCCATTTCCAATCTCATACTCAAACCCTGTCCCTGGAAAGAGTGAGTATCCTGACTCATGAAGCGAAATCGTAAGAACCTGATCGGTCTCATAGAAAGCTTTCTGGACGCCATCACCGTGATGCGCATCGAGATCAATATAGGCCACCCTCATCCCACGCTTCACAAGCCTCATTATCCCGATCACTGGATCATTGGTATAGCAGAAACCCGAGGCCCTTGATGGCATCGCATGGTGAAGCCCTCCGGCGATATTAAAGGCAACCCCTCCCTTTCCATCTGCAACAAAATCAACTGCCTGGAGGGTGGCCCCCGTAACCAGAAGTGACCATTTGAAAAGGCCAGAAAAGATCGGGTTATCCCCAGGCCCAAGACCATAAGCATAAGCCTCCCGGCCCAAGTGGCCATCATCGGCCACCTTCAAAATCGCAATATAATCTTTGCTATGAAAGAGCGTTAAATCTTCTTCTTTGGCTGGGATCGTTGGAATGAATTGGACAGAAGGTAGATCCAAAAGGCCATAGGCTTTAATCAATTCATAGGTCAACTTGAGCCGGATAATCCTTAATGGATGCATCGGCCCGTAATCATAATCAAGATAAGCATCCGTATAGATGAGGGCGGTCTTCATTCAAAGATTGAGATATTCAAGGACCTTCTCTTTTTTAGGAGGCAATGAAGTCGTTTTCTGGGAAACCCGAATGGCAATGTCGGGATCTTTTAAACCATGACCGGTAATCGTCAGAACAGTAGTCTCATCCTTTTTGAAAAATCCTTTTCGATGCAGTTTGATCACGCCCGCCAGAGAAGCAGCTGATGCAGGTTCGCAAAAAATCCCTTCCAAACTGGCCAGCAATTGATAGGCCTCAAGGATCTCCTCGTCACTCACCATATCGATCAAACCGCCTGATTCATCTCGGGCTGCCTCGGCCTGCTTCCAGCTTGCTGGATTGCCAATCCTGATAGCAGTGGCAATCGTCTCGGGTTTCTCCACTGCCTTGCCCCTCACAATGGGCGCCGCCCCTTCGGCTTGAAATCCTAACATCTTAGGAAGCGTATCGGCTCTACCCTTCTCCCAGTACTCCTTATACCCTTTCCAGTAAGCTGTAATATTCCCAGCATTGCCAACAGGAAGACAGTGATAAGTAGGTGCGAAGCCCAGATGATCAACCACCTCAAAAGCGGCTGTCTTCTGACCTTCAATCCGATAAGGGTTAAGTGAGTTGACCAAAGTGATCGGTTCGGTCTCCGAAATCTCTCTCACAATCTGAAGGGCTTCATCAAAATTGCCTTCAATCTGAATCACCTCCGCACCATGGGCCATGGCCTGGGATAACTTCCCTAAAGCGATCTTGCCCTCTGGGATGAGGACATAGGCCTTCATCCCCGCTCTTGCCGCATAGGCCGCTGCTGAAGCAGAGGTGTTTCCTGTTGAGGCACAGATAACGGCTTTTGACCCCATCTCTCTTGCCATTGAGACGGCAACCGTCATCCCCCGGTCTTTAAAAGAACCGGTCGGATTGAGACCTTCATATTTGAAAAAGAGCTTTATTCCTGGAAGAATCTCTCTATTGATTCGGAAAGAAGGAATAAGAGGGGTGTTTCCTTCAAGGAGGGTGACGATACTCTCTTCTCTTTTAACTGGCAAATAATCCTGGTATTCTCGAATCACACCGCGCCACATATTCTCTTCCTCAAATTATCTCATCGTCGTATCTCCGGTTAGTCTAATCTCTTTAACGAATTGATTAAAAGACCATTCGACTTTCTGACTCACTACTCCAGCTCATTCTCGACACGGATGAAGACCGTCTTTCCTAAGATGACTCCTAGCCGATCAATCTCTCTAAGCGCCTGATGCACACTCTTCTCCTTCGCTTCGTGGGTCATCATCACCACGGGAACCGCCCCATTGATCTGTCTCCCCTTCTGGATGACAGAGGAAATGCTAATATTGTTCTTTCCCAGAATCCCAGAAATCTTTGAAAGCACACCTGGACGATCTAAGGCTGAAAATCGTATATAGAATGGCATCACCACCTCGCCAATCTTCTTCAGTGGAAACTTCTCAATGGCCGATTCCTGGAAAGAGAGAGGGGGCACACGCCTCTGGGAAGCCCGAGCAAGAAGGTTTCTGCCCAACTCCACCAGATCGCCCACCACAGCGCTTCCAGTGGGCATCTGTCCAGCCCCTTGACCATAAAAGAGTGTAGGACCAACCGCATCCCCTTTGACATAGATGGCATTGAAGACTCCACCCACCGTAGCTAAAAGATGACTCTCAGGAATCAGGGTCGGATGGACCCTCGCTTCTATCCTTCCCTGATCCATCTTCGCAATGGCAAGGAGCTTAATCCGGTAACCGAATTCCTTGCTGAATTGGATATCGAGAGGCGTGATCTCTGAGATCCCGCCAATAAAGACATCTTGAAATCGGATGATCGTACCAAAAGCCAGACGAATCAGAATCGTCAGTTTATGTGCAGCATCAATTCCCTCAACATCATACGTCGGATCTGCCTCTGCATATCCCTTTTCCTGGGCTTCCTTTAACACATCCTTAAATCCTCTGCCTTCGTCCGTCATTTTGGTAAGGATGTAGTTGGAGGTTCCGTTCAGAATTCCAAAGATCGACTCAACCCGATTCGCTACCAGCCCCTCTTTGATTGAGCGAATCAGAGGAATACCTCCTCCGACCGAGGCCTCAAAATTCACATCCACTCCAAAACGATTGGCTTCTCTGAAGATCTCATCGCCATGAAGGGCTAACAGGGCCTTATTGGCGGTCACGATATGTTTTCGGTTTCGGATTGCTTGAAGAATAAATGTCTTGGCAGGTTCAATGCCACCAACCAGCTCCATGACAATATCAATTTCAGGATCTTGGATCACCTCATCGGCTCTCCGCGTGAGGATCTCAGGTTTTAACCTCACTCCACGATCCGTCGTTAAATCCACATCGGCGACCTTCTTCAAGATCAGCTTTGCGCCCATCCTCTTTTCAATCAGTTTGGAGTTTTTTTGAAGAATCTTCACCACACCAGACCCGACTGTTCCAAAACCGATCAGCCCAACCTTAATGTCCTTCATACCCACTCCCTTTCGTGATGCTTTCTGCAGTTTAACTCACCGCCCTCTGCAGGTATCATCCTTCCTGGTATCATGGAATATTGAAAAAAATGGAATAAGGATCCTTATCAAATAATCTCTTTAACCTCCTTGATAAAACCATCCTTTCCAATCCTCCATTTATTCCAACATTCCAGCCTTTACCTCAGCGCCTTCTGAATCCCTTTGACCGCCTGTTTGATTCGAGACTCATTCTCCACCAGAGCAAACCGGACAAAACCCTCTCCATACTCTCCGAAACCGATCCCTGGAGAAACGGCCACCTTTCCTTCTCGAAGAAGAAATTTTGTAAAGTCAAGAGACCCCATCTTCTGAAACGGTTTTGGGATCTCCGCCCATACGAACATCGTTCCTTTTGGTCTTTCAATCTCCCATCCCACCCGCTTCAACCCATGGATGAGGGTATCTCTTCTTTTCTGATATATTGCTGCCGTCTCTCGAACGCAGGACTGATCTTCATTGAGCGCAATGATGGCCGCAATCTGAATGGGTTGAAAGGTGCCATAGTCAAAATAACTCTTCAGCCTGGCCAGTGCAGTGATCATCTGTTGGTTTCCAACAGCAAATCCAACCCGCCAGCCAGCCATGTTGTAACTTTTTGAGAGAGAAAAAAACTCGACTCCGATCTCTTTGGCTCCTTTGACCTGAAGAAGGCTTGGAGCCCTATATCCATCAAAGACAATATCGGCATAGGCAAGGTCATGGACGATCATGAGCCGATGATCCCTTGCAAACTCCACAAGCCTCTCGAAGAAGTCGAGATCAACGACTTTGGTCGTGGGATTATGGGGAAAACTGACGATGAGCATCTTGGGATGTGGCCAGGTCTGCTTCGTCGCTGTGGCCAACCTCCCGAAGAAATCGCCCTCCCCCATCAAAGGAACGGACCTCAGATCCCCTCCCGCAATAACAACCGAATAGGCATGAATGGGATAAGTTGGATCAGGCACTAATACCACATCTCCAGGCCCCAGCGTTGCCAGAACGAGATGGCCGATTCCCTCTTTTACGCCAATCGTTACCACGGCCTCAGTTTCCGGATCAAGGTCCACATCGTATCGGTTCCGATACCAATCGGTGATAGCCAGGCGAAGCTTATAAATTCCCTTCGATGCAGAGTATCGATGATTTCTCGGGTTCTTAACCGCTTCGATCAATTTGTTGACAATATGTTTGGGGGTGGGCAGATCGGGGTTTCCCATGCCCAGATCAATGATATCCTCTCCTCTTCTTCGGGCCTCCATTTTAAGCTGATTGACAATGCCGAAGATATAGGGCGGCAAACGCATCATCCGGTGAAAACCTAAACCCTCTGGGTGAAATTCCATATTATCCCTCTTTGAAGTGTTTGCCCCTGCCTCCCTTGTGAGATAGGGTGAATCGCTCTATTTAGGTTCCATTCAAACTTTAACCTTATCCCTAACCATGAGCTTCTCAATGGTCATTGGTTAACACACTTTATACCCCTTTTCAATTCCATTGGCCCTGAATCCTGCCAATTTCATCGTTGAGTTTCATCCAATCGTGGCTAACTCCAACCTTCCCTTCCATCGCCTCATCAATACCTCTCTCAGCCCTTGATGGGAAGGTTCTTCCAGGTTCGGATCCTTCTGGATTAGACGGAAGGCTTCCTTTCTGGCTTCAATTAAAATGGGCGTGTCGCGCAGGATATGGGCCACTCTGAAATCGGGCAAACCCGACTGCCGGATTCCAAAGAAGTCGCCTGGTCCCCTCAATTCCAGATCCTGCTCGGCAATCTTAAACCCGTCGTTTGTCTGTTCCATGGCGCGAAGACGAATTCTCGCCTCCTCAGAGGATCGGTATTGGGCGAGGAGAATACATTGGGAAGGATACTGTCCCCGGCCAATCCTCCCCCTTAATTGATGAAGTTGAGAGAGACCAAACCGCTCTGCATGTTCGACAACCATGATCGAGGCATTGGGAATATCAATTCCAACCTCAATGACGGTCGTTGCAACCAAGATCTGAATCTTACCCTCTTTGAACTCCATCATCATAGCTTCTTTTTCATCGCTCTTCATCCGGCCATGAAGCAACCCGATTCGAAACTGAGGGAAAACATCTTTTTGAAGATGATCTGCCATCTGGGTCGCATCTTTGAGGTCAAGCTTCTCAGACTCCTCTACCAGCGGATAGACAATAAAGGCCTGCCGACCTTTTTTAACCTCCTCCTCAACAATCCGGTAAACCCTCCCTCTTCCCGATTCTGGAAAAACTTTTGTCTCCACAGGCATCCTTCCGGGAGGCATCTCATCGATCAGCGAGATATCCAGATCACCATAAAGTGTCATGGCAAGGGTTCGGGGAATGGGAGTGGCCGTCATCACCAGAACATCGGGGTTTTCTCCCTTCTTCTTTAGTAATCCCCTCTGGACGACACCGAACTTATGTTGTTCATCAATAATCGCAAGGCCCAGACGATGAAATTCGACCTGTTCCTGAATCACTGCATGGGTTCCAATGACGATCTGAACCTCCCCTCCTCTGATCTGCTCATAAATCTCTTCCCTCTCAGAACCCTTGATATGGCTCGTCAATAGCACCACCCGAACGCCCAAAGGCTCTACCCAACGATGGATCGTGAGGTAATGCTGTTCGGCCAAAACTTCGGTCGGTGCCATAATGGCGGTCTGGAATCCACACTCCACTGCCCGCAGTGCCGATAAGAGAGCAACGATCGTCTTACCACTACCTACGTCTCCTTGAATCAGCCGGTTCATGGGGGTAGATTTCTCCATATCCTCCACAATCTCTGCTAACACCCTTTGCTGTGCTCCTGTTAATCGAAAAGAAAGTTGACTCATCAGCTTCTTTGAAAGCGTTCCTTCCGTTTTAAAAGAGATGCCTGTTTCGAGGGATAGGCCTTTCTTCCTCAATGCGAGGCCTAATTCAAGAAAGAAAAATTCATCGAAGATGATCCTCCGATGTCCGTCAGAACGCTGTTGATTGAGCTTTTCGATGGATTCTCCGTCCGGCGGGAAATGGACCCTGCGGAAGGCTTCTGAAAAATCGATCAGGTCCTGTCGTTCCACAATCTCTTTCGGAATGGGGCTGGAGAGCTCATCCGAATATCCATCCACAATGGTCTTCATCAAACGCCGCAATGTCCTCTGATAGAGCCCTTCAGTCTCTGAATAGATTGGGACGATCCGTTTAAAATTAAGGTAATCCTCCTCGATATCTCCTTCTACGATCTCTACATCCGGGTGATGGATCTCCTTTTGATAATTGAACCACCTGACCTCACCTGAAAAGATGAGCCGGCGACCCTTCTTAAATCGGTCCCGGAGATACCGCTCATTTCCGCGAAACCACTTTAGGGTGATCGTGCCGCTTCCATCTCCGACCACAGCCTCAAAGATCCTCTTCCGGTTATTCTGATAAAGGGCCACTCCTGAAAGCAGGATTTCACCAAAACCGGTCTCTTTTCTTCCAGCTTTCAGTTCAGAAATCTTCTTCAAATGCCTTCGGTCCTCATAGGCTCTCGGTAGAAAGTAGAGGCCATCCTCAACGGTGAGGATTCCTTTCTTCTCAAAGAGTTTGGCTAATCTCGGTCCGACCCCTTTCACATACTGGATGGGAGTGAGAAGCCGATTTCGAAAATGTGGTGACCTGGACCTCAGCATCTATCTTCTCTTCCTTTTCCCCACCTGAGCTGAAACGACTTTGATATATATCTTTTTACAGAATGGACACTGAATCTCATTCTCTCCTTCCTTCAATTTAGAATGATCATAAGAAACGACCTGATCACAATACGGACACCGATAAGGAAACCTTTGAACCACCTGCTCTTCCAATTTCTTCTTCATCAAACCTCCCTCGCCTCTCCCATCCCTCTTCCCTCATCCCTCCCCCTTCGTCATTCATCCCAAACTCAAAAGGGACTATACTAAAACTACCCTCAATAATCAAGAAATTGCAGAATTATGTAGTCCACTGTCAAGCTCGACCGTAAGGAAAAGATTTTGACATCCGAAATAATATTTGCCATAATTTTTTTATGATTGTGCTCAGAAGGCTTGGATTCTTAACGCTTTCGTGGCTACGTGGAATGGGTAAAATGGGACTCTTCCTGTTTCATACCCTTTTCTGTGCAGTCACACCCCCTTTAAAATTTTCCTGGATCATCCGGCAGATCTGGTTCATCGGCTACCAATCGACCTTGGTCATCCTTCTGACAGGTGCCTTCTCAGGAATGGTTCTGGGTCTTCAAGGATACTATACCCTCAATCGCTTTGGTTCAACAGCCCTGCTTGGGCCCATGGTCGCCCTCTCGCTTATCAAAGAGTTGGGACCTGTCCTTTCTGGCCTCATGGTGACCGGAAGAGCCGGATCAGCCATGACTGCAGAGATAGGGATCATGCGGATTAGCGAACAGGTGGATGCCATGGAGCTGATGGGCCTCAATCCTTTCCGTTATCTCATCGTCCCCAAGCTGATCGCAGGGATCATTGCCCTTCCCCTGCTTACCGCTATCTTCGATGTGGTCGGGATTTTTGGCGGTTATTTCGTGGGCGGGAAACTCCTTGGAATGGGAGAGGGTACTTATTTCGGCGAAATGGCCAACTACGTGAAGATGGAGGATGTCCTAGAGGGAATCTATAAGTCCTTCAGCTTCGGTGCCATCATTACTTGGGTCTGCTGCTATAAGGGTTATCATGCCGGATTTGGAGCCGAGGGGGTAAGTAAGGCAACCACTCAGGCTGTGGTTCTTTCTTCTGTATTGATTCTTTTTTGGGACTATATCATGACGTCGCTTCTCTTCTGAGAAGAAAATGATCCGGATCGAAGGAATTTACAAGTCATTCAACGGTGTTCCCGTGCTCAAAGGAGTCTCCCTCTCCATAGAAAGGGGCGAAATTCTTGCCCTCATCGGAGGCAGTGGCAAGGGTAAAAGTGTCATACTGAAGCATATCGTTGGATTGATGAAACCCGACCAGGGCCATGTCTTCATCGATGGGAAGGAAATTGGCGGCTTAAAAGGAAAAGAGAGAGAAGAGCTCAGGAGCCGTTTCGGTTTTCTCTTCCAAGGCAATGCCCTCTTCTCTTCCCTGACCGTCTTTGATAATGTGGCCTTTCCACTTCGTGAAAAGACGAATCTGAGTGAGAAAGAGATCTACGAAAAGGTGCTATATGCACTCGATCAAGTAGGGTTGACTGGAGCCGAAAACAAATTTCCGGCTGAGCTCAGCGGAGGGATGCAGAAGCGGACCGCATTTGCCCGAGCCTTGATCACTAAACCCGAGATCATGCTCTTTGACGAACCGACCACAGGCTTAGACCCGGTCATCGCTCACACCATTCTTGATCTGATTCGTTCGGTCCATCAACAACTCCGATTTACAGCCATTATTGTCAGTCACGAATTATCGAGGATCTTTCAGATTGCCCAGAAGGTGGCCATGCTCCACGACGGAGTCATCCAGTTCATCGGCACACCGGAAGAGATTCTTTCCTCTGATGATCCAATCGTCCAGCAATTCATCAGTGGAAGCCTGGAGGGTCCTATCAAGCTCTATTAGGAAAGCAAGAAATTATTCATGATATGGCGTTACTCTCGGATGGTAAAAATTTTTCATGGGTCAAGGCTAAGGTTAAGGTGAGGATGCCAATGGGGGTTAAGGAAAGAGACAAGGTGAATGCTTTAAGACCAATGACCTAACCCATTAACAAAACCGGCTTCTTTGCCTTTACCCCGTTAGAAACCCGCACTGCTTGCCCCATGCGAAGCTTAGCTTCTATCGGGGTGTGAACCTTTCCATTGGAAAGTTAAAAAATTCTAAACGGGGTTTACCTTTTTACCTTTGACTTTTATTTACTGGGCAATAGAGGTGAAGCGATGAAAAAATTCGATGTTGAGCTGGCTGTGGGTCTATTCGTTCTTGTCGGAATCCTCTGCTTGGGATACCTTTCTATCAAACTTGGAAAATTAGAAGTGGTGGGAGGGAAAGGCTATGAAATCTATGCCATCTTCTCCAACAGCGGAGGGGTCAAGGTGGGATCAAATATCGTCATTGCAGGCGTGGAGGTGGGACGTGTGAAGAGCATCACCCTTGAAAATTATCAAGCCCGAATTGTCTTGAGCCTGCCCTTGGATGTAAAGATCCAGGAGGATGCGATAGCTTCGATTAAAACAAAAGGTCTGGTCGGAGAAAAGTATATTGAAATCACTCCTGGAGGATCCGAAAAAATTATTCCGCCGGGAGGAAAAATTCGTGAGACCCTTCCACCAGTGGATATTGAAGAATTGATTTCAAAACTTGTCTTTGAAAAGATCTGAAGAACTGGAGTGGCTCAAATGAATCGCATCGCGCTCATTCAATCCGTTCTATCTCTCTTCTTCATTTTTGGAACTGTTGGTGATGGGCTTACCGGAGAACCACTCGACCAACTCAAAGCCACGACAGATAAGGTCTTGGCCATCCTTTCCGACCCTCATCTCAAGTCTCCCAAAAAAGATCGGGAGAGAAAAGAGAAGATTTTAAAAACGGTGGACGAACGTTTCGATTGGGAAGAAATGGCTCGCCGCTCCCTTGGAAGGCACTGGGCTCAGAGGAGTCCAGAAGAACGGAGAGATTTTGTACCACTTTTTCGGGAGTTGCTCGAACGGGTCTATATGAATAAGGTTGAAGGTTATTCCTGGAATAAGATTCTCTATGAAAATGAGCTGATTGACGGCAACTACGCCTCCATCAGAGTAAAGATCTTTACGGCGAAAGACCAGACCATTCAAGTCGAATATCGGTCCTGGAAAAAAGGGGAACACTGGCTCGTCTATGACTTTTCAGTGGAAGGGGTTAGTCTGATCAATAATTACCGGACTCAGTTCAATGAGATCATCACCAAATCCTCATACTCGGAGTTGGTTAAACGGTTAAAAGATAAATCAACCCAGAAATGAGACGATAGCGCATCCCCCTGAGGAGGAATATTGAAAGGTTTTCTTGTCCTGATTCTGTGGGTTCTAATGTTTGCCACACCAGCCTTGGCCGAACCTGATTGTGCCATTTTCACCTCAACATCAATAGCAGAAACTGAAGGCTCATTTGAGAACCCCTCCGAGTCCAATCCTTCTTCCCCTTCGCAAATGGCAATGATCAACTCCCAACCCTTCGTCTACGACTCTCCTTTTGATCTTCCCCTCTTGCTGGTACAGTCTTCCACACCCCCTTCAAAAGAGGAAGAGTTGGAATTAGAGGAGCAATCGGAAACAATCGCCGACCCCCTTGAACCCCTGAACCGCCTCTTCTTCCATTTCAATGACAGACTCTATTTCTGGGCAGTGAAACCTGTGGCTTCAGGATATAGGATAGTCGTCCCAGAAGATGTAAGAATCGGAGTTAAAAACTTCTTCTCCAATCTTACCACCCCGGTTCGACTGATCAACTGTCTCCTTCAGGCCAATTTTAAAGGCGCTGGAAACGAAACCATTCGCTTTCTTCTCAATTCGACTCTCGGTCTGGCTGGCTTCCTGGATCCTGCCAAAACAGAACTGGAAATAGAAAAGAAGAATGAAGATTTCGGTCAAACACTTGGCGTTTGGGGAATGGGACCGGTATTCTATATGGAATGGCCATTTCTGGGAGCCTCGAGCCTACGCGATGCTTTGGGTTTCGCGGGTGACATTCTTCTTGATCCTAAGACTTACCTTATTAGGTCGGTGCCGGTTGGTCTCGCTCTTCGCACCTATGATCAGATCAACGATGTCTCCTTCAGGATTGGAGAATATGAGGATTTTAAGAAAAACGCCCTCGATCCTTATGTGGCAAAGCGAGAGGCCTATCATCAATACAGGAATCACCAGATCAAGAAGAGGTAAATCCCAACAGCATCTAAGCTTCGCACGGAACCATCAGCAGAGCTTTCTAAGGAGGATTAATGTTTATAAATTTTTGATCGCATAAAAATGTTTTAGAACCTTTCATCCTTTTCAAAGAGAAATGATCTCACAAGGAGGCTACCATGGGTTTTGCAAAAACCCCTACTCTTAAAAAAGGGGAAAAGAAAGAGGAAAAGGATATGTCACCAAAAGGGATCGTAGCTAATGAGAAGAGAAAACACCCTCGATTTATTCTTGAACTCCCCCTCGATTATTCGCGAAAGGGTAGAAAGACCGATTTTGGAGGATTGGTTAAAAATGCGAGTGAAGGCGGCCTATTTGTCTATCTCCCCGAAAAAATTGAAGTGGGAGAAATGTTAAAAGTGGAAATCTATTTTGCGAAGGGATTGGAACTCAATACCATCCAGGGAATGGCAAAGATCGTTTGGGCTGATTTGGAGGCCAGGCAGACCTGGAAAGAGCACCGATATGGAATGGAATTCCATTCCATGCCAAAAGGAACGATTCAGAAATTGAGAAACCTGTTGAAGGAGGTTGGAGACATTCAAAAATCTTAAGGACGGAGGTGGTCCCCTTCCATTTCCTAACCTACGACACTTTCTAATGTTAAACCAATTTTGACCCCTTTCAAAAACCATATGGCTCTCCCTGAAACGATTCGAAATTTTCTCTTTCCTAAATTCACCCGCTCCTTTCTGATCCGGGTAGGTTGTGTCACTCTCCTCGCCTATCTCGTCTTCGGCTATCTGCTGATTCCTATCCGAATCAAAGGCCATAGCATGGATCCAACTTATCGAGATGGAGAGATCAATTTCTGCTGGAGACTTCAATATATCCTCTCAAAACCCAAAAGGGGAGATGTGGTGGTAATCCGTTTTGCCGGCCAGAAGGTGACCCTTCTGAAGCGAGTGGTTGCTCTCGAAGGCGAAGAAGTCGAATTTCGTAGTGGAAAACTCTTCATCAATGGCAAAGAGCTTGGGGAACCTTATCTCCGATACCCGTATGATTGGAACCTTCCCCCACGGAAGGTCGAACCCAATTCCGTCTATGTCGTGGGAGATTATCGAGAGGGTCCCATCCACAAACATTTCTTCGGACAGGTCTCTCTCAAAAGAATTTTAGGAGGTCCCCTATGGTGATTCCCTCTCAAAAAACAGGCAAATCTTCAAGGCCTTCGGGAAACCAGCAGAAGAGAACACCCGCTGAAAAACAACGTCCTCCCATCTCGAACCGGTGGAAGGTCAAATACATTCTGATGGCCGCAATTCTAATTGTACTGACCGTTTGGACAGCTTTTAGCCTTACCCAGACCGAAGAAAAAAGGGTGAAGAAGACGTTTCGCCTTCTCTCAGATGCGATGATGAAAGAATCCGGTGAAAGCATCTTCACCCTGGATCAGAAGATCAAAAAAATCGCCTCCCTTGTTGCTGACACTTGTGAAATCAAACTCCCTGCCTATGGTCTATCAGGAAAGTTTAGTCGCGATGAAATGACAGGCTATGTGGTCCGTGGCCGTATTCACTTTTCAAATCTCCATATTAAGTTTCTCGACTTTGACATTACCTTTCCCGAGGCCGACGTTTCAAAAGTCCGCCTGACCGCAAGGGTCACTGGAAGAACCACTCCAGGCGAAACCGTGAATGAGGCCTATGAGATCGAATGCTTGCTGAAAAAAATGGAGAAGAGATGGATCGTGAACTCCATCGAAACCATTGAGGTATTGAAAAAGTAGGCTGGACACTATTGACAAAGATGTTTCATCCAATATAATGCCATCATATCTTTTTGGAGGAGAAAACATGGATTACAAGGCCTTTATTGACGAACAGATTGCTGAAATCAAAGAATCGGTCGGAAATCAAATCGCTATGAATGCCCTGAGCGGAGGGGTCGACAGCTCTGTCGTTTCAGTTCTTGGTCACCGTGCCATCGGGAACCGATTAAAGACCGTCTTCATCGAAAATGGGCTGATGCGTCAAGGAGAACCGCAACGGGTGCTCAAGATCTTTTCCGATATGGGGATCCCGATCCAGATCATCGATGCAAAAAGGGAATTCCTGGGAGCACTCAAAGGCTTAACTGATCCAGAAGAGAAACGGAATGCCATCACAAAAACGTTTTACGCTACGGTCTTTGGAAGACTGGTCCGAGAGACTGGCGCTAAATACCTCCTCCACGGAACGATTCTTACGGACATTGAAGAGACCGTAGCAGGAATCAAACGTCAGCATAATATCCTTGCTCAGATCGGCATTGACCCAGAAAAAGAGTACGGCTATCAGGTGTTGGAACCTCTTAAGACCCTTCGTAAAGACGGAGTCAGAGAAGTAGCAAAATTATTAGGCTTGCCTCCGGAGATCACCCAGAGAATCCCCTTTCCTGGTCCTGCCCTGGCTACTCGAATCGTAGGTGAGGTGACAGAGGAGCGACTCGCCACTGTCCGTGCGGCAACAGCCATTGTTGAGGAAGAATTGAGTGATACGGGCGCCTTCCAGTATATGGCCATCCTTTTAAGTGACAGGGCAACAGGAATGGTCGGTGGAAAACGGGAGTTTGGGCAGATCATTGTGGTGCGCTGTATCCATAGTGTGGATGCAAGAACAGCAACCCCTGTCGAGCTTCCTTGGGACAAATTAAAACGGATATGTGAACGGATCACTGCCATCAAGGACGTTAATCGTTGCCTTTACGATCTCACCCCAAAACCTCCAGCAACCATTGAATATATCTGATCAAGGGGAGGAGACTTCCATCCAGAATAAACTTTTCGATCAATGGCCAGACGATTATGATCAGTGGTTCACCACTCCCCTGGGACTCCTTATCAAGCAGTATGAATCCGAACTGCTTCTGGAGTTATTAAAACCACAGCCTGGTGAGCAAATACTGGATGCAGGTTGTGGAACTGGAATCTTTACTTTGGATCTTCTTTCTTACGGTTGCCGGGTCACAGGAATCGACATCTCCTGGCCGATGCTCGTCCGGGCAAGAAGAAAGGCAGAAGGGACTCCGTTCCAGACGGTTCAATCGGATATCTTAAGGCTTCCTTTTAAAAATGATCTTTTTGACAAAACGATTTCAGTGACCGCCATTGAATTTATAGAAGATGCAAAAACAGCACTCGAAGAATTATTTCGGGTGACTCAAAGAGGTGGAACGATTGTCCTCGCTTCTTTAAATCGTCTCAGCCCTTGGGCTGAGCGAAGAAAATCAAAAGAGGACCATCCCCTTTTTAAAAAGGCCATCTTCCGGTCCCCTGAGGAGCTGCTATCCCTTGTCTCCATCGAAGGGATGACGAAAACAGCAATCCACTTTTTGAAGAACGAGGACTTGGAAAAGGCTCAAAGGATCGAGCAAGAGGGAAGGGCAAAGGGTTTAAATACAGGGGCATTTGTTGCCGTTCGATGGGTAAAACCATAAGGAAGGTGAGGAAATCATGGAAGAAGAGAAGAAATTATCGGTCATCATTCACCACTGGATCGAACATAACGAAAGCCATATTGTTGAATACAGAAGATGGGCTCAAAAAGCAGGTGAGTTGGGATTGGCCGGAGTGAGCAAAGAGATCGAAGATGCTATTGATAAACTCCTTCAGTGCAACGATAACTTAAAGAAAGCCATGAAGGGGATATAAAACAGAGCATCGGGGTATCAGGTTTCACCTGATGCTCTGGTATCCTGATAACCTTCTCTTCTGGTTAGCATCAGGGAGTCGCAATCTTTCTTCCTAACTGAAATGCCTCTCTTTTTGCCTTCTCATTGTTGGCAACCTCTCCCTTCGTGGCGGCAGAGACCTGAACCACAGGAAATAATTTCATTCCGGAGAAGTTGCAGGTTTCTCTAAAACTATGGACGATGGGGTCAGCGGTATGGACATTGGGATCGCCACAGACCGTGATTAGACCGATTCTCTTTCCTCTCATCTTGGGTAGATAGGCTTGGTGCCAGTTCCAGTTTCCATCAAAAAAGGCGCACCAGCGATCTAAGTAGGCTTTCGTCTGAGACGTCATTGCCCAGAAATAGAGGGGAACACTATGGATGATGGCATCCGCCCGAAGAATCTTTTTGTGAATTCCAATCATATCGTCCTTAATCACACATAAACCTGTCTCATTACATTTTGTGCAATCGAGGCATCCTGAAATCTTTTTTCTGCTCAGGATGATCTTTTCCGTCTTTGCTCCCTTCTCTCCCGCCCCTTCCAGGGCCTGATCCAGAAGAAGATCGCTATTTCCACCCATCCGAGGACTTCCAAGAATTCCCAATACCTTCATCGTTCTCCACCTCCTGAAAATTTTTATGCCAACTTAATATATCAATCACTCCCCAAAGTCAACCCTCCACTCCCCTGTCTGAACACTGGAATTTATTCAATGCGCAAAGGTATCTTGACACAACTCTCTTTCTTTAATACATTAAAATATGCTTAAACCCAAATCATCCTATCTCCATAAAGACTCTGAATCAGTGGCAGGAGATGGATAAAGAGAAATGAAAAGGACTGGGAAAAAAGAAAAGACCACAGAAAAGACGAATTCAAAGAAGCAGGAGGAATGCTCCTTTAGCTGGGATAAATTGATTGAGATGAAGGAGAATGGGACCCAATTCTTCGCTGGTGACGGATTTAAACGGTTGCGAATCCTGGACATTGACGGGAAAACAAAAAATATTCATATGGTCTGTGAGCTTGGTAAAAAAACATGGCCTCTCCATTTCAAAAAATTAGAAGAAATCCATAGTAAAATCCATGAAGGAACGCTCAAACTGATCCCTTATGAGATCGATCGCCTGTTGCCCACCTGGGGAAACTTTATCACCGGCCTCTTTAAGTATCTGGGATGTGATCATAAGGGTTCATATTGAATACCCCTCTGTAAATCCTTAATTCAATTCAATGGCCAGTCTTTCCTAAAGTACTCCCTTCTATTTGCCCCTCTAAGTCAAGGGGGTACAGAGGAGGGATGGGAAGATCACCCACTCCCTACCCTGATGAACCTTATTTATTCTTAACTCTCATGATCTCAAGCTTCTTCTTAAAAGGGAGGGACCTAAGTTTTCTTCTTTCTTTAACTCTCTCTTCATGAAATACTCTCCAAAATTCTTTGGAGTCTTTTATCCAAAGGAGCTTCCTCATCGCTATACCTCTCTATGATATCCTGAAGCTTCGTTTTGTCAGCCAACTCTAACAAATCGGGAATCACCATTCTGTCTTTCAATCGGAATGAGAAAAGAAGAGAAACTATGAGATATTCTATGCTAAGGACTTTTGAAGGGACACCACCTATTCTAATCCGTTTTGACTTTCTGATGGCTTCATTAATAAATGGAGACATGGAACCGGGTAGAAAATGGACAGGGGTGTAATCAATCACGACATGAGTCCCGCTCACTTTAAAGCCTGACTTTTTAATATAGTTACGGAAGTTATAAAAATCCTGGTCCGACTCGATGAGTATAAAAATATCAAAATCGAGGGTCTTGACTGGCTCAAGATAATAGGCCAAAGCATGAGCACCGCCAATGGTATAGTCTTTAATCACACTGATCTTCTTTAATTTATTCAGCCTTTTAATAACTTTCTCTTCCATCTGCTGCCATTTTAAGAAATACCCCTCTATTTGTCAAAATATCTTTTTGAGAGTTATGAAAAATTGCCTTTTGCTCCTGGATGACGCGCTTAGGCCTGACCTGCCTAACGCAGGCAGGCTTAAGCAGAAATCACTAAAAACGATTCCGCAGATTTTTCCTCAGGCTACTTCTAAAAATGCCATCCCTTTTTATAGACCTCACCGATATAACTCATGGCCCTTTTAGTTAGGGATAAAAACCGATTCGGATCCTTTGAGCACAATTAAAAAAGGAGTTAGTCAAAAAACTAACTCCTCAACTGTTTGGTGCCTGAGGCCGGAGTTGAACCGGCACGGTGGGGGACCACCGAGGGATTTTAAGTCCCTTGCGTCTACCAATTCCGCCACCCAGGCTTTTTTGTGGAGCGTGATTTATAACTCGTAATTCGTTATCAATCATTTATACTCTTTGACGGTTTTTGTCAAGATATGTTAGATATTTAAAAGTAATTTTTTTGACGCGATACACGGTTACAGATACGTTTATTGAGGAAGGAGAAAGCCATGCGGTCAGATCAGATGAAAAAAGGAATGGAACGAGCGCCTCACCGTTCTCTCTTTAAGGCGCTTGGGTTGACCGATCGTGAGATCGAACAGCCCATGATTGGCATTGCCAATTCTGCCAATCAGGTCATTCCAGGCCACCTCCATCTACAGCAGATCTCAGAAGCGGTGAAAGCCGGTGTCCGGATGGCAGGAGGAACACCTCTTGAATTCTACACGATTGGAATCTGTGATGGCATCATAATGGGACATGAGGGGATGAAGTATTCCCTGAGTTCCAGAGAGTTGATTGCCGATTCCGTTGAATCCATGGCCATGGCCTACCCCTTTGATGGTCTGGTTCTCATCCCAAACTGCGACAAGATCACACCAGGAATGCTCATGTCAGCTGCTCGTCTCAATATTCCGACCATCCTCGTCAGTGGTGGTCCCATGCTGGCCGGACAATTCCGTGGAAAAGAGATTGATCTGGCCACGCTCTTTGAAGCTGTTGGCAGGGCCAAATCAGGAAGAATCTCCTTTGATGAGTTGACGGAGATGGAAGGGTGTGCCTGTCCTGGTATTGGCTCCTGTGCAGGAATGTTCACGGCTAATTCCATGAATTGCCTCTCCGAAGTTCTTGGCCTCGCCCTCCCCTATAATGGAACAATTCCTGCTGTTCATGCAGACCGGCTCCGCCTGGCAAAAGAATCTGGCATTCAGATCATGGAGCTGGTTAAAAAAAATCTTCTTCCCTCCAAGATTTTGACTAAAAAAGCCTTTGAGAACGCGATCACGGTAGATATGGCCTTTGGAGGTTCAACCAATACCTCCCTCCACCTGCCTGCCATTGCAAAAGAAGCCGGGATCTCTCTTCCTCTTCAAACCTTCAACAAGATAAGTGACCGGACGCCACACCTCTGTAACCTCTCCCCTGCAGGCCCCCATCATCTTCAGGACCTTCATCGTGCAGGTGGCATTCCTGCTCTCATGGCAGAACTGAGTCGAAAAAAGTTGATTCACGGAGATGCAATAACTGTCACCGGGAAAACAGTCTCTGAGAATATTAAAGGGAAAAAACAGCTCGACCCTGAAGTCATACGGCCCCTTGAGAATCCCTACCATCCTGTTGGAGGATTGGTCTTTCTCTTTGGGAACCTCGCCCCTGAAGGTGCGGTAGTCAAACGCTCAGCCGTTGATGAGACCATGCTCAAACACCAGGGGTCTGCACGGGTCTTCGACTCCGAAGAGGAGGCCTTGAAAGCCATCCTTTCTAAAAAGATCCGAAAAGGGGAAGTCCTTGTGATTCGATTCGAGGGCCCCAAAGGTGGTCCGGGAATGAGGGAGATGCTCGCTCCCACCTCTGCCATTGTGGGAGTGGGAATGGATCGCGAGGTGGCTCTCCTGACAGATGGCCGCTTCTCCGGGGCAAGCCGCGGTGCTGCCATCGGCCATGTCTCACCTGAGGCGGAAGCTGGAGGTCCGATTGCCGTCGTCCAAAACGGAGACCTGATCGAGATTGACATCCCCGGCAAAAAACTGAATCTTCTTGTCTCTGATGAAGAATTGAAAAATAGGCTCTCAAAATGGAAACCGAGAAAGAGAGAATTAAAGGGCTATCTCAGGAGGTATGCAAGGCTGGTCACCTCTGGCCACACAGGTGCCGTCCTTGAAGAGTAGGGAACGCAGATCTGCGTTCCCTAAAACGAAATTATTGAGAGATCAGAGTCGGTACCGCATAAGGACCTTCCCGAATGAAGGCCATGGTAGGTTTCATTCCCCTCTCCTGGTATCTACCAACTGCATACATCACGGCATTCTGAACCATCTCTTGAGCCTTTTTAAAAGAGGGCTTTATCCTCTCTCCTTTTAAGAAATCGTAACCGCACACACCTGGCAAAAGGCAATAATCTTTTCTGGGAATCTCAAGAGAACAGTAGATCAATCCCTGTTCCTTCACTTTTCTCAAAACCTTTCCCCAGACCTCAGGCTCCCACTGGTCTTTGGTAAATTTCCATCCAGGTGATCTCAATATGTTGAGATATCCATCCGGACCCTGTAATTTGAGCAGATGAATGAGGGTCCTATACTCTGGTGACCCAATGGGTTCAATCAAGTCCCTATTATTGGCCGCAATGATGATGATCCCACCCTCTTTTACTGCCGGAAGAGCACCAACGCCTGCCTTGGCTGTCTGATAGTGATCTCTTCCCACATATCCGCCATGTGTGAGTACAATATCGAACTCCTCCTCGAGGGGAATCTCCGCATAGCTCCTGATCAACTCAAAAGCTTTCATATTCGCTTCGACCATATCGCCTGCAAAGACGCGCACAAGACGCATATCCCTATCGAGATTGACATTGATTACAAAATCGACCCCAACAGTCTGGGCAACCTCAAGGGCCTCTTCATGGCATGGATTGCCTTCGAGGATGAGGTTGGTTGCATTGGGATCTTCAAGATAGATTGGACCGTGGAACTTCTGTATGGTCTTCACATCCACCAACCCTGGGCAGATCGATTTTCTGCCGCCCGATATTCCGGTAAAAAAATGGCTTTCGACCAGCCCTGTGGCAATCTTTAAATCGGCAGTATAGAAATCGCGGTTAACATAAACATGCGTTCCTCTCCGGGTCGTCCCGATGCTCTCCAATAAGTCTTGATTCTCGCAATCGTGGTCAAGGATTCTGTACTGCTGAACAACCTCCTTTCCGTACATCTCCACCTTCTCTTCATCGGTGCTTGCACGATGCATTCCTGTTGCGACGATGATCTTGATCTTCTCACTCTTAATTCCGGAGGCCTCTAAGCGTCTGAGCAAAGGCCATAGAATGCCGGCCTCCCCTTTATAGGGGACGGGCCGTGTGATGTCAGAAACCGCAATAGCTACAGAGATCTCTTCTGGAGGCTTCCCTTTCTTCCTGATAATCTCTTCCAAGGGAGGACTGCCAATGGGATTTAAGAGGGCTTCCTCAATCGCCTTTTCAGGGTCTGATAAGATATCCACCTCCTTCATCGTCAATTCAACACAGTGCGGAGGCACTAACACCTCAATGGCATTTCTGCCAAACTCAACAGAGATTTTCTTCCAGCCCTGAACATCAACTTTTTTAATGGTCTTTTTTATGTCGGACTTCATCTTTCTTATGCCCAATTTTTCAATGAAAAGGGGATCACGCTTTAGCTTGATCCCCTCCTATTTAATAATCTTGGAGGCGGCAACCGGATTTGAACCGGTGAATAGCGGTTTTGCAGACCGCCGCCTTACCACTTGGCTATGCCGCCTTTTGGAGCGGGAAACGGGATTTGAACCCGCGACTTCAACCTTGGCAAGGTTGCACTCTACCGCTGAGTTATTCCCGCTTTTTCTACCGTAAAAATTACAAGATTTACCATTCAAAGTCAATAGCAAAAAGTGGCCCTTTGGGTAAGGTTGAGAGGTTAGGACTATGAAGCCAGTTTGGTCAAAGAGCTACGGTTATGGCTAATGAGTTAAAGCCCGTTGCCCTATCCTCAATACTAAACCGGCATCCTAACCTTAACCTCAACCCAGCAACTTTATCTCCCAACTAAATGATGATGGTTTTCAGGAATTTCATAAAATAATCGAATCCCGAAAGGACAGCTAATCCAAGAGCGATCCACAGAAGAGTCATTCCGATCACGTGAAAGTCAATTGATAGGTAAGGACCGTTTAATATCAGAAAGAAGATAGAGGCCATCTCAAAGGCGGTCTTATACTTTCCCATCAAACTTGGAGAGATGACGATTCCTTCCGCTACAGCAATCCCCCTCAATCCAGTGACTGCGATCTCCCTTCCAACGATGATAATGACCATCCAGAGAGGCACCCCTCTGGCAGAGATCAGGGCAATCAATGCTGTGACAATAAGCAGTTTATCGGCCAGAGGGTCCAGAAACTTTCCGAGTGTGGTCACCATCTTTCGATGTCTTGCTAAATAACCGTCCACTGTATCGGTCAATGCCACCAGAAGAAAGAACAGCGCTGTGATGATTTGAAGGGTTCTGCCTGTGCTGAAGAGCAGGATGAGGATAAAGGGGATGGCTAAAATCCGAATGATCGAGACACCGTTTGGAAGGCTCAGGATTTGCTGAGAAGTTATTTTTCCCATGAAAATGAGGTTTAAAGAATCAGGGCCTATAGGATCGGTAATGGGCCAATACTTTACGAACGTAGTCAATCGTCTCGCGATAGGGTGGAATGGTTCGTAATTCGGCAACGATATTCTCTCCTGCATTGTAGGCAGCCAGGGAGAGGCGAAGATCTTCATTAAAGAGAGAGAGGAGATATTTTAAATACCGAATCCCACCTTCGATATTCTCTCTTGGATTAAAGATATTCACAACATTCATCCGCCGGGCAGTCTCAGGCATCAATTGCATCAATCCCTTTGCCCCCTTTTTTGAGACCGCAAAGGGGTTAAATCCAGATTCGACCTTGATCATCGCTTTAACCAGTGCTGAATCAACACTATATTTTTCGGATAGCTCTTCGATAAGGGAATCGAATTGATTCTGTTCCTTTCCGAATGGAGGGGAAGAGTGGTTTCCATCTCTATCCACATCGTCCTCGCTCTCTCGAATGTAGAGTTTAAATCGGGCATCTTGGGGGCAGTTTGTAAAATGGATCACCCCATTCTCATCAACCCATCGGTAGATTCCGCTATGGGATGGGGTCGCAAATAGGAGCAGAGAAATCAGAAAAATAGAAGCAATAAAAAACCGAACCAAATTTAGGTCTCCGATTCAATCAATCCCGTTAGGGGGTAAAATTGATTAAAACCTAAATTGAGCGATTTCTTTCACCCTTCACAAGGGGGGCGGGGAGGCCGAAAAGCCTTTTAGAGCGATGACCTTTGATTGATTAAATCAACCATCGGGTCTGTTCAATCATCACCCGTTGGGTGAAAGCTTAAGGTCCATGACCCAGACGTTCAATGTATCGCATTCTAAAAGGGTTTGAGGCATTGCCGCCCCCCTTAGGAGATAGGGTGAATCGCTCAATTTAGGTAAAAATTACCAGAACTTGACCGCTATGTCAATAAGTATTGATAAAAAAATTAACTCCGGCGGAAACTGGAGTCCAGAAAATTTTGGGGGATCTCTGAAAAACTACTTTTCACTTTCCTGATTAAAGATTTCTGGTTTTTTCTACTCCCCCTTCAACCCAAAAATCTTACCCACCTTTATTCGGATATCATCGATCAGGGTATAAGCCACGGGTACGACAAAAAGTGTAAGAAGTGTGGAAGCAAACATCCCTCCAAATGTGGCTCTACCCATTCCTGCCCTCATCTCACCTCCTGCACTATAACCCAGAGCCACTGGAAGAACGCCAAGCATCGTTGTCACAGCCGTCATCAGAATAGGACGAAGCCTTACCGGGGCAGCTTGAAGGACGGCTGAATTCCTCCCCATCCCTCTCTCTCTCAAGGTATTGGTATAGTCCACAAGAAGAATGGAATTTTTCACCACAAGGGCGGTCAGTGTGATCATGCCGATCATGCTGATAATGGAGATGGAATCACCCGTTAGGTAGAGAACGCCGAAGGCCCCTGCGGTACTCAAAGGCAATGCCAGCATCACCGTGAAGGGATGGAGAAAGCTATTGAACTGCATGGCCAAAACCATATAGATGATGACGATGGCCTGGATCAGGGCGTTAATCAGATAGCGGAATGATTCCTTGAATGCCTCTGCCTGACCAAAAAAGCTGTGGGAATATCCTGGAGGAATCATCTGTTTGGCTAATACCTCCATCTCATCAATCGCTTCGCCCAGAGCTTTTCCGCCGGCCGTATCGGCATAGATGGTTGCGCTTCGCTGTCTATCTTTACGATTGATCAGATTGGGTCCGATCCCCTCTTCTACTTGCACAACCTGAGCTAATTTGATCAATCCTCCTCTTGGTGTTCGAATCGAGAGCTGTGCGATGTCCTCTGGACTCATTCTTTGATCCTTAATCAATCGGACCCTGACATCGTAGCGTTTTGCCCTCTCCACATCCTTAAACTTGGAGACCTCTTGGCCTCCGATCATCTGTCGGACCACCGAAGAGATCTCTCGCACATCCACGCCAAGATCAGAAGCCTTGTTTCGATCAATAAAGACTCGAACTTCGGGTTTGGTCAACTCGAGGTCTGAGCTGACATCCACAAACCCTGGCCGCTTCATCATCTCTGCCATAATCTGATTCGAAATCTTCTCAAGGTTCTTAACTTCAGGCCCCTTGATGTCAAATTGCAAAGGGGCGCTACGCCTTCCTCCAATGGCAATGGGTTTAAAATCCTCAATATAGATCTTACACCCTGGGATAGATCGAACCTCCTCTCTCAGTCTTTCCATGATTTCATGCTGTGTGCGCTTCCTCTCTTTGCGGTCTTTCAAGGCAACCAGTAAAATACCTTTATTCACCTCTTTGCGTGTCCCCACCCCGATTGTGGAAACGATATTTTTCATCTCGGGTAAATTCATCAAAAGGGCCTCCACCTTCTTCATCTTATCGTCTGTATACTGGAGGGTCGAACCTGTGGGAGTCTCCAGATGAATCATGAAACGGCTTTCATCCGCTTTGGGGACGAATTCCCTCTTCAGATTGGCCAGGATGGCCACGCTCCCTAAAAAAATCAGGGTCGCCACAACCACAATGACCCACCGGTGACTCAAGCAGAAGGTGAGCGCCTGCCGGTACTTCCGCTCCAGCCGATCATAGCCCTTTTCAAAAAAGAGTGTGATCTTATTCCGATCCTGTTTCACCTTCAGGAACCTGGAACAGAGCATGGGGATCAAGATCAGCGCAATCGCCAGTGAGGCGATGACCGAAGTGGCCACCGTAACTCCAAACTGGTAGAAGAAACGGCCGATGATTCCTCCCATAAAGGCCACTGGAATGAAGACAGCCGCAATGGAGAAGGTCGCTGCCGTGGCAGCAAAAGCAATCTCCCTTGCTCCCTCTCTGGCCGCACTCATCGGCTCCTTACCCTCTTCCATGTGGCGGTAGATATTTTCGAGAACGATGATGGCATCATCAATGACCACTCCGACCATCATCGAGAGGCCCAACATCGTCATATAGTTTCGTGTAAATCCCATGAAATGCATGATGCCAAAGCTGGTGATAAGAGAGGTAGGAATCGCAAGGGCAGTAATGATCGTACTCCGACCGCTCAGAAGAAAGAAAAACATCACACCTGCGGCCAGTAGGCCCCCAAGGAAGACATCGTATCCCACATCGGCGATCGCTTCTTCAATGAAAAAGGAACTATCAAAGGAGACCGCCACTTCTACTCCTGGAGGAAGGGCCTTGTTGATCTCACCCAATTTCGATTTAACGGCCCGTGCCACCTCCACCACATTGGCACCAGAGCGGGGAACGATGCTCAACCCGATAGCAGGAACTCGATTAAAACGGGCAAACGAACGGACCGGTTCTGTACCATCTTCGGTCCAGCCAATATCCTTCAACCGAATCGGCGCTCCATTCTGATAGGCGATGATCAGGTTGTTAAATTCTTCAATGTTCCGGAGCTCTCCGAGGTTTCGGACAGTGAACTCACGGTCAACGCTCTCAACGATTCCTCCGGGAAGCTCCACATTCTTGGTTAAAAAAGCCCGAGCGACATCGTTCGAAGTAAGCCGGTGGGCTTCCAACTTCTTTCCATCCAGCCAGACCCGGACCTCCCTTTTCGCATAACCATCGAGGTTGATGGTGCCCACTCCCTGAATGGACTCTAATTGAGGCCTTAAGACCTCATCGGCGATCATCCCCAACTGCTGAAGAGAAAGGTTTCCCTTCATGGAGAGCCAGATAATCGGGATGGCATTGATGTCGAGCTTGTCAATGATGGGAGGATCAATGTCTGTTGGAAGTTTTCGTCTTGCCAGATCAACCTTTGCTCTCACATCCTGAACCACAGAATCGATATCGCGGTAAAGTTCGAATTCGACCACCACCTGTGAAAACCCATAACCGCTTGTGGAGGTGATATGCTTGACGCCCTCAATCGTATTGACCTGCTCCTCAATCGGATCGGTTACATCCGTATCCATTACTTCAGGGGCGGCACCGAACAGGGTCGTAGTGATGGTGACGTATGGAAAATCTACCTTGGGGAAGAGATCAATTCCAATGCGCTGGTATCCGAGGATCCCGAAAAAGACAAGGGCTAACGTGATGATCGTGGCAACGACCGGACGCTTAACAGAAGTATCGGAAAGAAACATAGGAAGTGCCTAAAGTGAACTAAAGTTAAAAGTGACTAAAATGGATTTTAAATTTCATAATTCAAAGCTCAAATTCTTTAAACATTTGGATTTTGAGCTTTCTTTGAACTTTGGCCTTTGACATTTGTCATTATTTATTAATGATCTTTACTTTCATGCCTTCGCTGAGTTGTTCATGCCCGGTGGTAACAACCTGCTCGCCTTTTTGAATCCCTTTGACAATCTCCACCTTGCCGTCGAAGCGGGCTCCGGTTTCAACCTCTCGCCGATGGGCAACCCCCTGCTTCACCACATAGGCAAACATCTTACCCTCCTGGCTCAAGAGGGCTGATTCTGGAATGGTAATGCCATTGGGATTGCCTCCGGCAAGAAGGGTCACTTCGGCAAAAAAACCAGGTTTTAAGCGGTAATAGGGATTAGAGGCCACGGCCTTCATCTTCACATTCCGTGTGGATGGATCGGCCGTTGGGCTGATAAATTGAAGCGTGGCTGAATATTTCTCCTCGGAGAATGCCTTGACAGTGAACTGAATTGGACTGCCTAATCGAATTCTCCCTACCCAATTCTCAGGCACATAAAATTCCAATTCCAGCGGGTCCATCTGGACAATCGTCAGAATCTCTTCTTTTGGCGCCACATTCACATGCTCTCCCAGGGAGGCGAGTTTAAGGTTAATCACCCCTTCAATAGGAGAGATGATCCGATGATCCAGAAGATTCTGCTTAGCTAAATTTAATTCTGCCTTAGCCAAAGCCAATCTTGCTTCATCCAGTTTCACCTTAAGAGTGATGTCGTCATAGGTCTGTTGTGAAACGACTTTCGATTCGAGGAGTTTCTGATATCGGATAAGGGTAACACGGCTCGCCTCTAAGGACGCCTCAACCTGCCGGACATTCGCCTCTGCCCTCTCCACTTGGAGCTTCGCATCTGTATCATCCAATTGAACCAGAACCTGGCCTCTTCGAACCCGATCACCCTCCTTGACCAAGATTTTCTCAATGATCCCTGCTTTCTTAGGGCTGATTTTTACATATTCCGGCGTTTTGAGGCTTCCTACAGCAGATAGGGTGTAAGAGATCGCCTTCGGAACAACCTCAACCACCTCCACCTGTCTTTCTTCTGACATTTGAACTGGAATATTGGAAGGCTTCTCAACACTCGCCGACTCCTTCGAACCGCATCCTCCCAGTAAGGCGATTAACAATGTAAATATGAAAAAGTATCTCATCTTCATCCTCTTCTAACAATTAAGGAACCTATCCCCTTTCATCGTCGATCTTCCATCTCCCATCATCCCTCGTCTATCGTCCTTCATCCATCGTTTTTCTTACGGATACATCCTTCCCATGGCTCGCTCCAGTCTCGCCTTAGCAACATTAAAATCGCTCAAAGCGCCATAGTAATTCATCCTCGCCTGAGCGAGCAAAGTCACCGCATCCAAAACGTCGGTGGCAGTAGCAACCTGGTGTTTATACCGTTCCTCATTCATCCTCAAATTCTCTTCAGCCTGTTCGATCGCCTTCTCAGCCACCCGAATATTCTGCTCGGCGACCAACATCACCTGATAACCATTCTTTACTTCGAGAGTGATCCCTTCGGCCAATTGAACCATCGCATTCTCCGCCTGGGTCACCTTCACCTTGCTCTCTCCCACTTTATAGGCGGCCTTCCCCCAGTCTCCGAGGGTGATCGTGGCAATCCCCTGAATTGTCCATCGCTCCCCTCGATCTCCCTTGCCTGTGAGCAAAGGCTCATCCGAAATTCGGGTATAATTGCCATAGAGATTGACATTGGGAAAGAAAGCGCTCTTCGCAATTTTAACCCCTTCCTTAGCCTGTTCGATCTTCAGTTGAGTCGCCTTAATCTCTGGCCTTCTTTCGAGCGCCTCTTTCAGGGAATCCTCAAAAGTTAGTGGAAATGGGGAATAGCTGAGGATGTCAATGATCTGTAAAGGGGTATCAATCTCCCTTCGGAGCAATGAATTAAAGGAAGCCTTGGCAAGGACTACGTCGTTCTCTGCCCTGACCAATCCCTGTCTTGCATTGGCCAAACGCACTTCAGCCTGAAGCACATCATTTTTAGGCACGATACCAACTTCGAAGAAGGCTTTGGTCACCTCCAACTGGGCTGTGAACTGCTTAACCATCTGACGGGCCACCTCTAAAAATTTCTCAGCCCTTAAAATATTGAAATATCCCTCCCTTACCTGAAGGACAATCTCCCTCTTTATCGTCTCCACATCTTTCTTGGAGATCTCCACCCCCAACTTCTCATTTCGATAATTGGATAGAATCGCTCCACCAGCGAATAAAGGCTGAGTGATGGTTGTACCCAGGCTAAAAGTCTCTCGATCCGTATTGAGGACCCTTCCAGAAGTCGAGTAGACAGGCGAATATCCAACCGTGACAGGACTGTTGTAGAAGGTATAACCGTATTGTCCTGTCCATTTTGCAAAGAAATCGGTCTGGGCCGCCTTTCTTCTGAATTCCGCTCCAGCCACGGCCTCCATCGAAGACTGGAGTTTCAAATTACGATCTAAAGCGATCTGTATTCCCTCCTCAAGGGTCAGCGGCTTGGGAGTATCCTGCGCCAAGACTACTCCTGAAGAGAGAAAAATCCCTAAAAGCAGTCCCAAAAACCGTCTCATGCCCATCGATCGATATCCTCCTTTCCCCTCTTTTGGGTCCCTTTTAAGAATATCTCCATAATCGTCTCCGCCTTCGACACAAGCGGATAGGATTCTGAACTGATTAACCACTCGAAGATAAAGGAATGGACAATCCCTTCGAATGCGTGTGCCAAATCTAAAGGGTTCACCTCTCTCAATTCACCTTCAATCATCCCCTCTTCGAATACCTTTGCAAGAAGGTGGATATAGTTTACCATCTTGTCGTGGATTTTTTTCCCGAGATCTTCCTTAATTGACCACTCGAAGCGACCCCATTCTGAAGTATAAATCCTAAAAAAATCTCGGTTTCTCTCCATGAATTCCAGTTCGAGGATAAGAATATTTCTGATCCTTTCGATGGGGGATCTCTTCTTGAAAAGTTCAGTTCTGACTAATTGACTAATCTCCTCTGTCTTCTCGTCAATCAGTGTGAAATAGAGGTCCTCTTTGGACTTGAAATATTTATAAAGCGTCCCTGTCCCGAACTCGGCGGCCTGTGCGATTTCATTCATAGTGGTCTGAAAATACCCCTTGGCTGCAAAGACCTTTTCAGCCGCCTTAAGAATCTCCTCGCGATGGGCTAAGTGCTCCCTCTCTCTTCTGCTGATCTTTTCCAATTGGCCTCTACCACTATTAGAAATAATTATTCATTTTATGAATTATTATTCACTTATTAAAACAAAAAAAGGGGGCTGTCAACCCCTACCTTCTCACCCCTGGTTTGGGTATCCAAACTTTTCCTTCTTCGATAATATGGATGACCAGCCATCCCCTTTGCGCCAACTCTTGGGACACCCACCTTCGATGACATCTCCAGGGAAACCTTTCCGAACAGAAGAATCCTGTTCTTCTCTCCAACGCTATCTCCTCAAGCTTCTCCAACCCCCTCCTGAAGGAATCGCTTGCCATATAATGAAGATACCCGCCCTTTCGGAAACCGCCTAACTCCTCTCCTAAATAGATATATCGGATTCCTTGATCTTCGAGGTGTTGCGAAAGGGCATCCTTTGAAAAGTGGGGGTAGCGACTGGAAGGGAAACTCCGGATGTCGACACCGGCTTTAATTTGATGTTCCTGAAAAAGGGTTAAGAACTGATCAAGGCTCCGATGGCTCGTCCCTAATGAATAGATAACTTTCTCTTCCTTAAGATTTTTGTGAGATGGAAACAATCTTTCCGCTCACCTCCAGGATATGCGCAATAATACCTTTTAAAGAGAGAAGGAGTCCCAGATAGAGGGGAGAAGATTTTGGCATACAGACCCCCTGAATCAACCTCTCCTCATGCTCTTCAGAGTAGCCATTGGCAATCTTTAAGATAGACCTCACCTGCTCCCCGATATGCTGGGCAAGCAGTTTATTTCGGGTTTGGATCAGGTCCGGAAGGCTTTCGAGGAGGTCCATTGCGGCCTGGAAGATGTCATTCACCTCCTTGACTGCACGATCGCTGAACAGGATATGTTCTTTGAGCATCGTCTTCAACCGATCGATCATTCCATCCATATTATATTCGATTCGATTAAAGCTGGATGCCATGGAGAGGTAAGGTTTGGCCCATTCCTTTCCCTTTTCGCTTGACGAACCCTTCTGAACTAAAAATTTTTCAAGCTCCGCGGTGGCTTTCCGAACCTCCTCTTTCGTCTTTTCTGCCTCGCGAATCGCCTTATCGGTGAGTGTGCGAAAACTTTCGAAGACAAGCTCCAGCATATTGATCTGACTTCGACAGACCTGAATCAGTTTCTCCTCGACATCTTTTTCCATTCCTTTACCTCCCTTTGAAAGAAGAGAGCGTCCTTAGGTGTCTTCTTGTTGATCTCTCTTTGACCCATATCTTTCTCAACTTCGAAAAATTAACTTCCATGGGTTCGAGATGTTCGCCTCCTGTGTCCCTTTCTTGGGAACCACAGGCTTTGCCCATGGGACTCCATCCTCAAACGTTAAGCCTTAAATAGGCTTAATTGAGCTCCCTTCGGGGGCTCCACAATCTGCTCTTCGGGAAAGAGATTGATCTTCCCATAGACCCCATCATGACCCGGGATGATCGAGATCTTCCCCTGCCTCATTTTTATAATCCCTTCCAAAATCCTTGGCGGGACAAAGGAGCTTAATTCATCCGGTGTGGCCTCAAGAAGAATACGAAATTCCGACCCTCCCCTTTCGATCAGGCGATCATATTCAGATTCCACAGCCTTTGTGCCCACACGGATCCCTAACCCTTCAGCAATGATCTCCTCCAGCGGAAGGAGGTGAATCGAAGGAATGGCGTTCTTCGGTACAAATCCTTCAGGTCGGTCAGAAAGTTCTTCAACGCGGTGCATCACCCCTACCGTCAATCGCTTCTGACACTTCGGGCAGAGATACCGGTTAGACCGGGTTTCCGCAGGCGAAAAGATCACCCCGCACTGGCGGTGGCCATCGTAATGATACTTCCCTTCCTCGGGAAAGAATTCGATCGTAAAGAGAAATCTCCTTCTGTCTTTTTGGCGGAGGGTCTCTATGATCTCTCGGTAAACGAGATTGCAGTCGAACCCATTGGCCTCCCTGCCAAGCCGGTTGGGAGAATGGGCATCGGAGTTTGAGACGAGGGAAATCGAGTCCAGGGCAGAAAGCCTCCAGTTCATTTCAGGATCTGAAGACAAACCAGTCTCGATGGCATAAATATGGGAAGCCATCTCTCCAAAACATTCTTCGATCGAATCAAACCCTGAATTGGCTCCGAAGAGAGAGAACCAGGGCGTCCAGGCATGGGCCGGCACAATGAGACAATCCTCCGAGATGTCGAGGATCATTTTAATCAATTCCTTTGCAGAGAACCCGAAGATCGGTCTTCCATCCGAAGAGAGCTTTCCAAGATTCCCCAATTTCGAGCGGATCTCATCCACAACTTCAAAAGAAGGAGCAAAGATCAGATTGTGGATGCGTCTGACCTTCCCTCCCTGGGAATAGATGTTGCTCACCTCAGTGGTCAGGATATAACGGACACCAAGGTCATCTTTCTTCAATTTGAAGAGGCCATTTTCAGCAGGTTCTAATTTTGAACGGAGTTCTGCATAATAGGTAGGATGGGTGAAATCTCCTGTTCCGAGAAGAGCAATCCCCTTCTTCTTTGCCCATCGGGCAAGGGTCTCCACCTCCATATCTTTACTTGTGGCCCGACTATACTTCGAATGGAGATGAAAATCGGCAATAAACTGCATTGATTACAACCTAAATTCGGAAGCAAGAAATCCGAAATATGTAACAATTCCAACATTCTAAATTTAAATGTTCAAAACTTTTTTCATTTCGGCCATTCGAATTTGTTTTTCGACAGGCTCAGGCTGGCAAGCAAAGTCGAACCATTTCGAATTTCGATATTCGTATCTCGGATTTAAAAACTCTCCTCTTTATCCCACTACCTTATAGACGGTGTCGTGTTCCCTCACCTTATCCTTTACCTTAACTCCGATGTCCGCTCCAGGCCCTGCCTCCTGAACATTGTTATTCTCGATCTGCATCGAGTCAATGGTCTGGGTAAGATCGGTGGTATGGCCAACGATGTGTATCTGGTCTCCCACCTTTAAGGAGCCATCCGTCAGTCGAATGGCAGCTACGCTGATCTTCCCAAAAAACTTAATCACCTGCCCTACTTTCTTCTCTTCCATCGTCTTCCTCCTTTCTCAAGAATTAAAATTCTGTGCCCATACGCTTTAACCCTGATAAGACATCTTCAACCTCTATTCGATTTAAGCAGTCCATCTCTTTACAAAGAGAGAGTCTCTCTCCGTCACAGGGTGAACAGGGAATCTCTCTCCGAATGACTTCAACCTTCACCCCCCTTGGAGACCAGACTCTATAATCGGTGGGGCCAAAGATGGCTAATGTCGGCAATCCCAGAGCTGCCGCCAAATGAGAGATACCCGAATCGTTTCCGATGAAGAGCTGACACCCTTCCATCACAGAAGCAAGCTCAACCAGAGAAAGGTCTTTGGCCAGGGTCAGATGGGGAAAATCCAAGACCTCAAAGGCTTGCTGGATCTCCGGCCCTTCGGCTGGTCCCAGGACGATCAGAAATATTCGGTTGGAGTGGTTTTGAAGATGTCGGAAAAGATCTAAAAAAAGATTCAGAGGCCAAATCTTCTTCCGGCTTCCACTTCCTGGATGAAGGATGATCACTTTGGTTCTCTCCTCTGGAGAGATGCCCCTCTCTAACCAAAATCTCTCTCCCCACTCTCGATCCGACTCTCGCAAAAAGAGTCTTGGCGTCCCATCGGAATGGTGGATGCCGCTTCGACTCAGTTGCCTCAGAAGATGCTCAGAGAGATGAATTGCTTCGTATTGACTGGGCATGGTATTGATATGTATGATCCTTGCCTTGCAGACCCTCTTTAAATTATTTATGAACGCTCCTTCCCCATCCTTTCCAAAGACAACGACCAAATCAAAGGTGCTGAAGAACCGGGAGAGGTTCTCATCCAACGTCCCCTGACGAATGAAGAAGGTCGCCATCCCCTTCTGGTCGATCGAAAAGATCTCGTCCGCATAGAAACGATCTTTGGCAAGCTGAAGGATCCTGGGATAACCCATCATGACCGTTCGGGCATCTGGGAAAGCCCTTCGGAGAGCTGAAAGTACTGGTAAAGCTAAAATGAAATCACCTAACGCACCCTGATGGATCACCAGCACTGAGTCAACCTGATACACTCTTCCTTTCTCAGACAAAGTCATTCTTGGCTTCCCCTATCTCTGTAAAATCCCTTCAAGACGTCTCCGGATATGCTCATCTTCCGGTCTGATCGCAAGGATGGCCTCATATTCCCTTTTAGCCTCCTTCCATCGCTTCTGTTCCTCATAAAGGACACCCAGATTGATTCTCGCGAAAAGGTAGTTGGGGTTGATCCGAAGCGCTTTTTTCAGCTCGGAGATCGCCTCTCGGGGCCGCTCCTGATCGCTGTAAAGGAGGGCTAAGTTATAATGGAGATCGGCATAGTTAGGATTCCATTCAACCGCCTTCTCCATCCATTGGAGCGCTTCCTTAGTACGCCCCATGGAACCATAGATAAAACTGAGGTTCGCATATCCCATTCCATGTCGAGGATTGTTCTTTAACGCCCTTTTAAATTCTTTGATCGCCCTTCGATTGTCTCCATCGTGGTAATAGACCGATCCCAGACTCATATGAAACTGAAAATCATCCGGCATCAGGTTTAGTGCCTTCTTCAATTCTCGAATGGCAAGAAGCGATTTTCCTTCTTTGGCCAGATAAAGACCCATGAAATTATAAAATTTGGCATAAAGGCAACAGAGATGAATCTTCCCAAATTCCCTCTCTCTCTTCTCATCCAGATGGACTCTCCCTTCTTTCCATATTCCCATCTTCTGGAAGAATTCTTGACAGATGGATTGGCTCCGAAAAGCTCTCTGAATCTTCAGGTAGGCTTCTCTTCGTCTTCCCGTTTGAAGGTAGATCATCCCAAGAAGAAGTTGGATAAAACCATCTCTTGGGTTTTTTTCGCCTCGGTGAGGAAGATTTCTTCAGCCTCTTTCCATCTCTCCATCTCAACATAGAGATAGGCCAAATTGAGGATGGCCTCTCTGAATTTGGGGTTGATTCGAATGGCATGGGCAAACTCCCTCTCCGCCCCTTCCCTATCCCCTTCTACCATGAGGCACAACCCCCTCTGGTTATGAAGATCCGCATAGTTCGGGTGGGCTTCAATCTCTTTTTCAATCTCCTTCAAAATTCGACGATACAGGGTGAGTCGTTTTATCTTCATCTTTCTCCTTCTTTGCTTCAATCGGGACCCACTGTCCCTTCTCCTTTCTCCAGTTGTTGAATTGGAAGACGATCTCAGAAACTCCGGGAACTCTTCTGATATCCTTTGCAAATGCATGGAGGGTCTTCGCTGTAATTCCACTCGCTTTCTCCTCATCAACATCTACATGGAAATGGGATAGTTGAAAAGAACCTTTTAAATAGACTACTCCTCTCGCTGTTCCGATGTCTATTTTTTTATAATCAATATTGGAGCGGATAAGTATTCTTCGGACCTCGGAATAAATAAAAAAATCTTCTTTAATCATTTTTTAATCTTCTTGGTTTTTTCTTCAACGCTCTTCGGACCGCATTCAACAAAGCTCCAGAATCATAAACTCGTTGATAAAAAATGGACGCAAGCTCCCTAACCTACTCTTTGGAATCCCTCTCCGAACTACCTCGATTCCCCCATTTCTGTAAACCCCGTTTAGAAAGTCTACAATTCTCCAACGGCATAGCTCACTCCCTGATAGAAGCTGAGCTTCACACGGGGAAAGGAGCAGTGCTTTCTAACGGGGTAAAATCTTTTCAAGACGTTTCCGTACAGACTCATCCTCTGGTGTGATCTTGAGAATCGTTTCGTATTCCCGTTTAGCCTCCTTCCATCGCTTCTGCTCCTCGTAAAGAACGCCCAGATTGATTTTTGCAAAGAGATAGTTAGGGTTGATACGGATCGCCTTTTTCAGCTCGGAGATCGCCTCCCTATGCCGTTTCTGATCGCTGTAGAGGAGGGCTAAGTGATAATGGAGATCGGCATAGGAGGGATATAAATCCACCGCTTTCTCCGTATGGGGAAGAGCCTTCCGGCCCTTCCCCATCACACCATAGGTATAGCTCAAATGAGCATGGCCTATCCCATTGAATGGATCAATCTTCAAAGCTTTCTTAAATTCCTTGATGGCTTTGGGATAATCTCCTTTATAGTAGTAGATAGATCCAAGTTGGTTGTGAAAAAGGGCTTCGTTGGGTTTCAATAAGGTTGCTCTTTTTAGGGGCTTGATGGCCTGGGAAATGTTCCCTTTTTGAGCATAATAGTTGCTGAGAAAAAAATAGAAATGGCTGTGATGGTAATTCAATTTAACCTTCTTCATTTTTTGAAGCGTGTTCGCATCAAACACAATTTTACCTCTTCTTAAAAGCCCTTTCCTCTTATAGTCCTCCTGATAAAAAGGATGGAGCTGGATGGCTTTTTGAATTCTGGGCCATGCATCCTTTGGCCTATGATGAAGGAGGTAAAAAATTCCCAAGAGATGTTGGAGGAAGGCATCTCGTGGATCTTCTTTGGCTAATGAGAGAAAGATTCGTTCAGCCTTATCCAAACTTTTTTGTTCAATATATAAAAACCCTAAGTTGAGGAGAGCTTCCCGATATTTTGGGTTGATTTGGAGGGCCTCCTGTAAATGTCTTTGGGCCTTGTTGATATCCCCTCTGACCATTAATAACAGGGCCATCTGATTATGCAGGTCTGCATAATTCGGATTGGTTTTGACTTTATCTTCAACCTCTTTTAAAACTTGCCGATAGAGAAAAAACTCTTTCCTTTTCAATCTTCCTCAGCTCCTTTCTCCTCTCCCAAATCTCCGTCCTCTTCTTTAACAACCCATACACTTTCGGGCTTTCCTTTAGTCGGGGACTTGGCCTTTACTGGAACAGCTATTTTCTCTCTCACCGGAACCCATTGCCCCGTCTCCTTTTTCCAATTAATGAATTGAAATAAAACGTCACGCACTCCTGGAATGAGTCTGACCTTCTTTTCAAATGAATAGAGTGTTTTCTTAATATAATCCTGTGTTTTCAAACCAACAAAATCGTCATCCTTTTCCCGAGTATGAGTCCCCGCAAGTTTAAAAAGGCCACGAAAATAGACCACCCCGTTCACCGTTCCAAAAGTAAGAGCTGAATACTCAATATTACTTCTGGCTAAAATCCTTCACACGGTCGCCTGAATGACAAAATCTTCTTTAATCATCTTTTAATCCTCTCGATTCTTCTCCAGCGCTCGACGAACCGCATCCAACAGCTCTTCTGGGTCATAGGGTTTCTTGATAAAATATCGGACCCCCATTTCTCTGGCACTCTCCTCGGCTTCTCTTTCTGGACTTCCCGTTAAAAAGATGATCGGGGTCTGGCTGGTCCGTTTCGATTCCTTCAGTTTCTCCAACACGCTAAATCCATCACCCGCCGGCATCCGGATATCGAGGATGATCAGATGGGGACGCTCCTTGTGGGCCATAAAAACGCCTTGAGCGCCGTCAAAGGCAGTGACGGTTTTGTATCCATTCAACTGTAGCCGAATGGTCAATGCCTTCACGATATCCCTTTCGTCATCCACGATGAGAATCTTTTTCTTCTTCGGTGGCATTAACGACTTTTACCTCGTTAGAAAGTCTCGCTGCTTGCCCCGTGCGAAGTTGAGCTTCTATCGGGGTATAAACTTTCCCGTTGGAAGGGCGAAGCTCTTCTAACGGGGTCTAATGCCTTCTCCGATGATATCCAACCTCTTTCGATCAGAATTCTTGTCCTGAAGCCATGCCAGCATCTCATCTCTCTTTTTCTGGAATTCATCCATTCTTCCCTTTTCAATGGGCAGGCCAGCCGGAAAACTCTCCCTTAGAGGATTTTTAAAGTGCCCATCCTTTGCTACTCGATAATCGAGATGGGGTCCGGTTGAGAGGCCAGTGGACCCCACATAACCAATGATCTGCTTCTGTTTCACTCGGGCGCCCTTCCTGATTCCAGGGCCATAACCAGAGAGATGGCCATAATAGGTCATATATCCGTTCGAGTGACGGAGAATCACCTGCTTCCCAAATCCTCCTCCCCAACCGCATGAGACCACAGTCCCATCGGCCACCGCCCATACCGGAGTCCCGGTGGGTGCTGCATAATCCACTCCATAATGGGGAAAGACCCCACCGAGAATGGGGTGTTTTCTCGCCCGACTGAATCTCGAACTGATGCGAGTAAAACGAAGGGGCGATCTCAAAAAGGCTTTCTTTAAGGCCATCCCTTTCTCATTATAAAAATCGCCCTGGAAACGAATGCCCAAGATTACCTTCTCCCCTCGTTGATACATGACCGCATGGATTAGACCGTATCGAATAAACTCCTTCTCCTTATAAACCTTCTCCACAGCGATTTGAAATCGGTCCCCTTCTTTCACGTCTTTATGGAAATCGATCTCAGCAGCAAGAATTTCGGCAAAGGAGACCACCAGATGCTCCTTTTCTCCGATGGCTTCTACTGCTTCAAACAGAGAGGACCGAATCACTCCTTCCACCTTGACGAGATAGGTTTCGAGAGGGACTTCTCGCTTCTTCGCAACATATCCCTGAGGCCCTCTCTCGATCTCGTAGATCTCTATTGGACTCATTTCAAAAATAAACTTCACCAGATCACCCTTCTCGTCGGTGACCAATCGGAATCGTCCCCCTTTGAGCCTCTTGAAATCGACCAAGGGCTTCAGGGTTGAAACGATCCATTCGATGCGGGAGGAAGAAATACCTCTCTCTGCCAGGGATTTCGAAAACGTGCTCTTCTCTTTGATCTCGCCTTCAACGACCTGGTATTCGGGCTCACGGAGTTGAACTTCTTTCGACGGAGGTGTGATTTCAGGAGGACCGCCTTTTAAGGGAATCGGCTTATAGGGAAGGACTAAGAAATAGGCAATCAAGAATAGGATAATCCCAGAAGCAGCTGAAAGAAGAAACCATCTTTTCTTCCTCCACCAGCCTCCCTTGGACTCCTTTTGGAATCGATCCGTTCTTTTAAAATGAAACCCCATCATCGCTAATCCTCAAACTATTATGAGAACCTTCTTCTCTTCGTGAGGACACGTTTAATCGCTCTCCATCTTTCTTAAAAAGGCCGCCGCATCTTCGGGAGGCGTGGGATTCACAAAGAATCCTGTTCCCCATTCAAACCCTTCCCTCAATCCGATCCGTAAACGGGTCTCAATGTGCCAGTGATATTCTGGGCGATGAAATCGTTCCTGAACCGGGGAAGTATGGAAGGTCAAGCTGTAGGGAGGGTTGGAAAGCAACTTATAAAACTTAAGAAACAGAGACTGGATGGCGATGGACAGATCCTCAGCCTCATCTTCGTGGAGTGGATGAAAATCGGGTCGATGCTTCTTTGGAACAATCCATGTTTCGAAGGGATATCGCGAGGCAAAAGGGGAGAAGATTAAGAAATGACCGGTCTCGATGATGATCCTTTTTCTTCCTGACATTTCTTCTCTCAGGATATCACAAAAAATACATCGTTCTTTTCGCTGGTAGTAATCCAATATACCCAAGATCTCCTCATCAATCCTCCGAGGAATCACGGGCATCGCTATGATGTGGGAGTGAGGGTGGCGGTTAAATAACCCTGGATAATTCTTCAGAATGAGGAATTGGATAAAACGACGATCTTTCTCCAGATCGATGAGTCTCTCCTGGTAGGCCAGAAGAACCCTCCTGATCTGAGAAGGTTCCATAAAGGCAAGGTTCTGATGATGTTCGGGTGCTTCAACGACGATCTCATGGGCACCGATCGCTTCCATGACATCATACATCCCGTCAGGCCTTCGATCGAATTCTCCTTCGATCCGAAAAAAGGGATATTTATTGGGGATGACGCGAACGGACCATCCTTTTCCTTCTTCTTGGGTGGAAAAGATCTCTTCAGGAGTCATACTTTCGTTTCCCGGACAGAATGGGCAAGCCCCTTCGGCATCCTGAAGCTGGTAGGGTGGCTTAAAGGGAAGATAATCGGATGGCCCTTTGGGATGATCCGTGGTGACCACTACCCACATTCGGGTTAGGGGGTCTCTTCTCAATTCTGCCACAAAACCTCCTCAAGCCAGGAGAGACTGATAGACATATTGCCTCCCTCTGTGGGGTTTCTTTCGATTCGAATCGTTTCCTCCCTCCACTCTTAAGACCAGCTTCTTTTTATAGAGATTGAGCAGACGCGTCCCACTGGTATTCATCCCGATCTTCTCTCGCTCTGATAATTCACGCAGGGTTAAACGTCTACGATCCATCACCTGATTCAGGGTCTGGATCAGGTAGTTGTTCAGGGAACCGATAACCCGCCATCCTGCTGGCCCAGTGGTGAGGACCGCCAATTTCTTACGCTCCAGGGCCACACCGATGTTCTCCTCCTGGGAGGGATTGAGACCTTTCAGCACCAGAAACCTCTCGCCATATTCATTGCTCCAGAGTCGAGAGACGATTTTCGCCACCACCTCATCGGCCCATGAAAAATCGATGGAACCGATTCCTGTAAAATCGATGATGAGACAGGGTTCTTCGCCCTCTTGGAGGATCTTTTCAATCGTCTCACGGAAACGAGTGCCTTGTGAACGACCACTCATCTCCTTCTTGCTGTTCTTGAAGAGCTCTTGGGTGAGTTTCTTTAAGGAGAGGATCTTCTTTTCCATTCTTCACCTCGTTCGAAATCCAACCGTTTCAGCGAGGTAAGAGAAAATTTTTTCTTAAGGCTATCACCCCATGGATAGCTCGACATAAATGGTATCACGGAAAAATAGAAGACCTGAGCATGGGAATAACTTCAATTAATTCAGTTGAAATAATTTAAGCAAAGGATTTTTCGTTTGTCAAGCTTTTTATTGGAGATTTCTGAAAAAGGGCAGAAATCTGTAATCAGGAAGCGAAAAGCCGTCATTTAAAACTCTCTATTTAGATTCTTGAAAAAAACCAGAAATCTCTTTCAATGGATAAAGCGGCCTGGTCTTCCCCAGGGATGTTCGATCTCGCCCACCAGCCGGTCGCGGCAACTTTTGCAGAGAATCAGGTGAAATTCTTGATAGACCTCTTTCTCCAGTTCTTCCGGATCGGACTGTTCGACTTGCTTCAGGAGTCGCTTTAACTGCTGCTCCACTCCCTCTTCCGGTTCCAGAAGAACGCCATCAAAACCCGCAAAGATTCGAATCTGAGCAATGTAGGTCAAGCTTCCGGGTGGAAGTTCTTTCCCACACCTGAAACAGTTTTGACCTTTCGATTCTTGCCTGCCCTTTGGTTCCATCGACATGCCCCCTTAAATTCCTTCTCTCGCTATCCACTCCTCTAAATCTCTCAACGCCCGTTCCCTGATGCGGAGCTTCTTCTCCCGGCTCTTGACTTTTGAACTTAAAGGAGGAAAGAGACCGAAATTGATATTCATCGGTTGGAAAGGAGTGATGGGAGATCCAATGATATGCTTTACCAAAGCTCCGATTGCAGTAGTGGGAGGTGGAACCACATTGCTTTTTCCCCTCTTCTGTCGAAAAGCATTCAAACCTGCCAGAAGTCCCATGGAAGTGGATTCCACATATCCTTCCACGCCGGTGATCTGACCGGCAAAGAAAAGATCTGGCCGATCTTTCATCTGAAGGGAAGGCTTAAGAATTCGTGGGGAGTCGAGAAAAGTATTCCGATGGACCGATCCCCATCGGACAAAGGTAGCTTTCTCAAGTCCGGGAATCATCCGAAAAACCCTTGCCTGCTCCGATTGCTTAAGCCGAGTTTGAAACCCAACCAGGTTGAAAAGGGTGCCAAACTCATTCTCCTGTCTCAACTGAACAACAGCGAAAGGCCTTATCCCTGTCCTTAGATCGATCAAACCCACAGGTTTTAAAGGGCCAAATGCCAGAGTGTCCTTTCCTCGGTCAGCTAACTCTTCTAAGGGCAGACAGCCTTCAAAGAGGTATCTCTTTTCAAAATCTTTCAAAGGGATTCTCTCTGCCTGACGAAGTGCCTCAACGAAGCGATAATATTCATCCTGGCTCAATGGGCAGTTGAGATAGTCATCGCCACCTCTTCCATATCGAGAGGCTTTAAAGGTCTTGCTAAAATCGATCGATTCCGAGGTGACAATCGGCGAGATGGCATCATAGAAGAAGAGATGTTTAGCTCCGGTCAATCTCTGGATTTCAATGCTGAATGCCTCAGAGGTGAGCGGACCAGTAGCAACAATAGTGATGCCTTCCTTGGGAATGGCTTGTACTTCTTCACGGATAATTTCGACTCCTTTTAGCCCTTCCAGAACCTCAGTGACTTCCTTTGAGAATACCTCTCTATCCACTGCAAGGGATTCTCCCGCTGGAACCCTGGTCTCCTTTGCGACTTTCAAGATGAGAGAATCGAGTCGGGAGAGCTCTTCTTTTAAAACTCCAGAAGCGTTTTGCGGAGATTCTGATTTTAAGGAATTACTGCAGACCAATTCAGCCAAGAGAGGGGAACGATGGGCAGAGGAGAAGGACTTGGGTTTCATCTCATAAAGGACGACCCTCTGGCCTCTCTTTGCAATCTGCCACGTTGCCTCACACCCCGCCAATCCACCGCCGATGACATGAATAATCGGTTCCATCGCTTTAGCAAGACGATATCTTGCACCCTATTATAACAAAAAAAGGAGCCCTTAGGGCTCCTTTTTTATCCTGTTAGAAAAGGAGAGGTTCTTCTAACGGAGTTACCTATTTCTGGGGCAGGAGTTCTTTGAGTTTCGAGGTCAAGGTGGGTAAGACTTCTTTATAATCTCCGACGATACCGAGGTGCGCAACGTTGAAGATATTGGCGTCTTTATCCTTATTGATAGCCACAATCACTTTTGAACCCAAACACCCAGTGATATGTGACATGGCACCCGAGAGAGCCACAGCAATGTAAAGTTTAGGGCTAACCACCTTGCCGCTCTGGCCGATCTGGAGCGAGACCGCTGCCCATCCCTCGTCACAAGCAGGCCTGGTGGCACCCACGGCCCCACCTAACGTACGAGCTAACTCCTTAATCATCTCCCAATTCTGAGCACTACCTATGCCACGGCCTCCGGCAACGACGACCTCAGCGTCTTCCAATTTTATACCTTCAACCTCCTCTTTGACCCGCTCGACCACCTTAATCTTAATTGACGAAGGATCAATCTTACCTTCTATGGGAATGACTTGGCCCTGCCGGGAGTCATTTCTTTCTGCAGGCGGTACGGTCTTCAGTCTCAGAGTAGCCATCTGAGGACGGGCAGATTTGGATACCATTGTGGCAAGGGCATTGCCACCAAAGACCGGTCTGGTCGACACCAGGACTTTGGTTGCCGGATCAATGGAGAGTGCCAAACAATCCATCGCAAGTCCCCCTCCTAAGCGACCATTAAGTCTTGGAGCCAATTCACAGCCGATATCCGTATGACCGAGGAGCACAATCGAAGGAAGCTCTTTTCGACAAAGTTCGGCCGCCACCTGAGTGTAAGCATCTGAATTATACTCACCCAGCAGGCTATCTCCGGCCACATAGACTTTGTCAGCGCCATAGGCAATGGCCTCCTGTCCCAGTCCGTTGGCTTGGCTGCCCATTAATAAGACGCTTAATTCTTCGCCTAATTCATCGGCCAGTTTTCTTCCAGCTCCAAGGAGTTCAATCGTGATGGGCGCTAACTTGCCTTCAGCAATCTCGCCACAAACCAAAACACCTTTATGATTAGTCATGGTATATCCCTCCATTTCAATTCTTGATGACAGTGATTTTAAGTATGATTAACCCCACCTCACCTCCCCTTACATTAAGGGGAGGAAGGGAGGGGTTATGATCTCATCACATCAGTTTGACAAGCCTTTCGGCTAAATGGCTTGCCGCTTCAGTGGGAGTATTCCCGGTAATGTACTCACATTCGGTCTTTCGGGTTGGAATTGAAAGGCCGATGACCTCGATATGGACATTCGTTCTGTCTAACTGAGAAGGCTCAGATCCAATATCCTCTGCCTTCCAGATTGGAATCTGCTTCTTGCGAGCCAGCATCAAACCCATTCCACCTGGTAATCGAGGAAGGCCGATCTCACTGCTGACGGTCACCAGGCTTGGCATAGGTGCTTCCAAGATTTCATAGCCATCTTTCACCATTCTCTTTATCCTAAGCTTCTTCTCTATGGCCTGAATATCGCAAGCGAAGGTGACGACTGGAATGCCAAGCATTTCAGCCAAAATCGATCCAACCTGACCAGCGCCCCAGTCCGCAGAATATCGACCACATAGAATGAGGTCGTAGTTGCCAATTTTCTGGACCGCTTTCCCCAAGACATAGGCGGTACCAAAGCTATCCAGGTTTTCAAAAGCTGGATCCTGAAGCACATATCCGTCATCAGCTCCCATTGAGATGGCATGTTTGATCACATCCGCCGCTTTGGCGGATCCTACGCTGAGCACCGTGATTTTCCCCTTATGCTTATCTTTGAGTCGGCAGGCGGCCTCAACAGCACGTTCATCGAATACGCTGATGACCGGAGGCACTCCAGGGGGAGGGATCACCTGTTTGGTCTCGGGGTCAATCTTGAATTTAGCCGGTGGGATTTCAGGATCCTGAACTTGTTTCACACAGACGATGATGTTCATAAAATCTCCTCCTCATTAATGCTTATGCCCTGTGGGCACATACAAACCATAAAAATTGATACACCCCGCTCATCTCCCCTTTAAATTAAGGGGGGATAGAAGGAGGTTAAGATTTCTTCAGGGCCTCTTCCACAAGCTCAATCAAATCCTTTGCCTTCAATGAATCCTTCAGATTCTTATGATCGATGGCATCCTCAAACATCTGTAAACAGTAGGGACATGCAGTTACAACGGTCTCTGCCTTGGTTTTAAGAACGTCCTCAAGGCGCATCTGATTGATCTTGGTGGTGCCAGGCTGCTCTTCGATCCACATGAGTCCACCACCACCGCCACAGCAAAAACCCATTTCTTTTGAACGTTCCATTTCCACCAGCCTGGCCTGGGGAATAGCTTTCAGTATCTGTCGTGGCTCATTATATATATCGTTATAACGGCCTAAATAGCAAGCATCATGGTAGGTGAGTGAAGCATTCAAAGGATGGGGCAGTTTCAGTTTTGACTTCTTGATCAAATCATTAAGGAACTCGGTATAGTGGATCACTTTAAAATCGCCTCCATACCTTGGATATTCATGTTTCATCGTATTATAGCAGTGGGGACAAGTGGTGATAATCTCTTTAATGCCGAAGCTTTTGAACATTTCGATATTTTGCTCGGCCATCATCTGAAACTGGAACTCATATCCCGTTCTCCTTGCTGGATCTCCACAACAGGTCTCAGCATCGCCCAATACCCCAAAATCAACTCTAGCCGCTTTCAATATCCTCGCCATGGCCAATGTCGCCTTCACATTCCGTTCAACGAGCGCTCCTGTGCAACCCACCCAGAAGAGGGTATGTATGGTATCTCCCTCAGCCAAAATTTTAACATCAAGTTCGCTTGTCCAATCTCCCCTCAACCTCATCGACTGAACGCCAGCCCATGGATGTCCTCTCTGCTGCATGTTTCTGAGCATCAACTGTCCACTCTCTGGCATCTTGCTCTGCTCTAACACCAGATTGCGTCTCAGTTCGATGATCTTTCGGATATGTTCGATGTTAACCGGACAGACCTCCTGGCAGGCCCCACAGGTCGTGCAGGCCCAGATCTCATCTTCGGTAATGGCGCCTCCGATCATTGATTTGACTGTAATTTCGGCCTGACTTTCCGCAGAAGGTTTTGCCTTACTGGCAAGCAATCCAGGGCCGACATCCAACAGATACTCTTTTAAGTTATGGATCAACTCTCGGGGTGAAAGCGTCTTGCCCGTCAGCTGAGCAGGACAGTTGACATGGCATCGACCACACACGGCACAGGCATAAAGGTCGAGTAAGTCCTTCCAGGTAAGGTCCTCAATCTTCGATGCACCTAAAGTCACAGAACCCTCGGGAGCTTCGAGTGCTTCGAGGGGAATGGGCTCAAGCACCACTTTCGGGCCCAATGGTTTGAAGAAAGCATTGACGAGTGAGGCGAGAATGTGAAGGTGCTTGGAGCGTGGAATATAGACCATGAAGCTGAGGATAACCAGGTAATGCAACCACCATAAACCCCGAGAGACCGTCTCCAAAGTGGTCTGTGAGAGACCGGTTTTGCTTAGATAATTTGCCAAGGCTGCCCCCAAGGGAGGCCAGGAACCATGGACACCACGACTTGCATGGTCGAAGCCTACGCCCAAAACATGGAGTGCCATCAGGGAAAAAACCATCATCAGAATGATGCCAGCTTCTACAGAAGGTTCCAGCCTTGGCACTCTCAGGATATATCGCCGTATGGCGGCCACGATGAGCGTCAGGGTGACCAGGACTGCGGCAAAATCGAGGATGGAAAAGTAGACCGTCTCAAAAGGGGTTTGCTCAATGTAGGTGGAAAGTCCGAAGCCACCTGCCAGGCCGATAAAGATAATGTAACTGATGAAGAAGAGGCTGAAGCACCAGAATAGTAGAGCATGGCCGAGTCCAGCTAAGTCCTTTCGGGTCACAGTTTTGAGTGTACACCATTGAGGGATCACCTCGACCAGCATCGCCTTGATTCTCTCACCGATTTGGTCGAAGCGGTTCTCCTTCCTTCCTAAAAGCATCAGGCGAAACAGAAAGTAAAACCTCTGAGCAAAGAGACCAAAGGCAATGGCGAACAGGACCCAGAAAATGACGTATCCCGGTATCCCCCAATAGGTTTCACTCACCGGCGACACAACAACCTCCTATTTCTAAACCGAAAATTATTTATGAAAATTGTTTTGTCCTTCCCATCGAGGGACCATGTCGTAATTCGGGGAATAGAAAAATGTCATGCTGAACTTGGTTTAGAATCTAATGGTTCCAAATACTTACGAGCCCCTGAAACAAGTCGGTACGAATCGAAACCGAGTTCAGGGTGACAAAACTGCAATTACGACACAGGCTCAAAGGGAGGAAATATTTTTTTACTGATCATTGGTAATTGCTAACTTTGCAATTTTCGATGATTCTTACTTTACTCCTTCTTCTTTCTGACGATGGTTCTTTTATCTTCAGGGAGAGGGGCCGGAACAGGTTCTCCAACGATCTTCGTCACAGCACTAAACTTAGGAGGGCAAACCTCCAAACAGGTCCCGCATTTAATACATTTCTCCTGGTCAATCACATGGATCTGATTCTTGGCACTGATAATCGCTTCGACCGGGCATCGCTTTGCACAGGTCATACAGGCCTGGCACTTCTCCGGATCAATATAGTATGAGACGACTTCACGAAACAGTCTGTCTATCTCTTCTTTCGTGAAAAGTCGGCTGTACTCCTCTGGATTCTCAAGTCGTGATGCGAGCTTCTCATTCTTTACGAGCTTGATGTATGGGACTAACTTTCTGATTTCTGTGAGCTTTAATTTTAAGGCATTCAGATCAATCCCTTCCGATTTTCCGAGGGGTCCCAACTCTCGTACCTTCCTGCTAAACTCATTCATCGTCTCAGCAAAAAGGTTTCCTTCTGCGGAAGACATGAATTCAACCCTCAACCTCTCAGGGTTCAGTCCAATATGTTCCATGATCCTTCGACAGAGAAGCACCAGGTTTAGGGAATAGTAATTTCCATTTGTGATATATTTGCATTCATTCAATCGGCAACCAACAATAAAAACCCCATCCATACCATTGAAGAATGCCCGGAACACAAACTCCAGATCGACTCTGCCGGAACACATGACCCGGATCAGCTTCATCTCTGTTGAATATTGTAGTCTGGAAACTCCAGCCAGGTCCGCTGCCCCGTACCCTCACCAATGGCATACAAAGCCCAGTATCTTTGGCTTAAATTTAAGTGTAGCGCTCATTCCTTCTCCTTAATTAAAAAATAGGTTCGAATACCACTAATGATAACGAATGACACGAATCACTAGGATTTCATTCGAGTAATTCGTTACCATTCGCGTAATTCATCTATGCGGCTTCAGCCGCTGCGTCAATCTGGGCTATTAATTCTTGATCAGTAAAGTGTTTGAGCTGAATCGCTCCTGTCGGGCACATGGCATTGCAGAGGCCATCGCCTTTACAGAGAACCGGGTTCATGACCGCCTTATTGCCCTGCCGTGTCTCACGAAGTTCGATGGCACCATACGTACAGGCGGAAACACACGCCCCACATCCCATACATTTCTTTTCAATAACCTCGCAAACAGAACCCGAGGCAGTAACCGTATCATGTGAGAGAAGCGTTAATGCCCGGCCTGCAGCCCCATACGCCTGGCTGATTGTCTCTGTAATCAGTTTAGGATAGTGAGCCATACCACAGAGGTAGACGCCATCCGCACCGAACTCAACCGGTCTTAATTTGGCATGAGCCTCTTTGAAAAAACCATCTTGGCCCAGAGGGATTTTAAAGAGCTGAGCTACGTCTTTGCTTCCCGCAGCGGGGATCGTGGCTGCCGCCAGTGCCAGGAGGTCAGCCTCTATTTCGAGCCGGTTCCCTAAAATATAATCCGGCACAGTAACCTTGAGCACCGGTTTTCCTTCTTCTGATTCACCGACTTCCACCTGAGGTTTATCCTGTGGTTCATAGCGGATAAACTTTACCTCTTTATTGGCCGCCTCCCTGTAATAATCTTCGCTGAACCCATAGGTTCTCATATCCCGGAAGAGGATATAGATATCCATCTTGGGGTTGATCTCTTTTAGTTTCAAAGCGTTTTTGACCGACTCGCTGCAACAGATCCGGCTGCAGTAGTTTCTCTCCTCATTCCTGCAACCCACACACTGGATCATGACCACCGTCTCTGCATTGAGGATTTTTTCGTCTTTTTGGGCGAGCCCCTCCTCCAGCTCCATTTGGGTCATAACCCGCTCGTCTTCTCCATAGAGGTATTCCTTGGGCCTATAGACATCTGCTCCGACGGCAATCACCGTGACGCCATGTTTGATTTCAGTCATTCCTTTATCCGATTTGACCTTGGTGACAAAATTCCCAACATAACCGGTCGCCTCAGTGATCGTTGCATCTAAATAGACATGGATGGAGGCGTGCTGATAAACCTTTTGGCTCAGATCACGCAAATATGCCTGAACATCCATCCCTTCCAGGGTAGAATGGATTCTTCGCGCCATCCCTCCGAGTTCTTTCTCCTTCTCCACAAGATGGACCTCATGCCCCTGATTGGCAATGGAGAGGGCGCAAGTCATGCCCGCCACACCCCCCCCCACCACAAGCGCAGCCTTATTGACTGGTAGCTCAAATTCTTTAAGTGGTTCTAATTGGCAGGCGCGCGCAACAGACATCCGGATAATGTCCATTGCCTTTCGGGTGGCTTCCTCCTTCTCTTTGGAGTGGACCCAGGAGCAATGTTCCCGGATATTGGCCATGTCGAAATAATATTGGTTAATTCCTGCTTCGCGAAGGGTCTCTCGGAAAGTAGGCTCATGCGTTTTGGGAGTACAGGCCGCAACCACCACCCGATTGAGCCCCTTCTCCTTGATCATGTCGGTTATTTCTTTTGCACAGTTCGAGGCACATGAAAATAACTGTTCCTGAGCATAAACCACATTCGGCAAAGATAAGGAATATTCAACCGTAGAGGGGACACCAACCACTCTTCCGATATTTGCCCCACAATGGCACACAAAGACACCTACCCTGGGTTCCTCTTTCGAAAGGTCCTTCTCCGGTGGATATTTCTTCTCAATGGTCAACTTCTCCCTTCTGTAGTCGAGAAGTTCGCCACACTGGGAACTTGCCCCGCTGGCGGTGAAAACTGACTCAGGAATATCTATGAGCCCCTGGAAGTTTCCACTTACGAAAATTCCCGGGCGAGAGGTCTTCACAGGGTTCCAAGGATTGGTTTTACAAAAATCATGGACATTGAGCTCAATGCCGAACTTTTCTGCCAGCTCCTTGTAATCTGCAGGTGGGTTCAAGCCAATGGATAATACCACCATATCGAATTCTTCCTCTTTGACTCCTTCCTCAGGAGTTGAATATTTTATGGTGACATTCTTCGTTTGTGGATCTTCTTTGATAATGGATGTGTAGCTCCTGATGAATCGAACCCCTGGAAGCTTCTCAGTCCGCTGGTAGAACCGCTCAAAGTCTTTGCCATGGGACCGGATATCATTATGAAAGATCGTACATTCCGCTCCGGCATCATGATCCTTTGTCAAAATGACCTGTTTCTGGGTATAGGTACAGCAGACCGCCGAGCAATAGCTTTTGCCGCCTGGGATCACCTGTCTGGAGCCAACACATTGAATCCAGGCAACCTTGTGAGGATGCTTCTGATCGGAAGCGCGAAGAATCTCTCCCTCGTAGGGTCCGGTGGCACACATCAGCCGTTCATAATCCATACTCGTAACCACGTTCTGAAACTTTCCATAGCGATATTCATCCCTGACCTTTGGGTCGAATGGCTCAAACCCTGGAGCTAATATGATGGCTCCTACTTTTAACTCGGCTTTCTCTGCTTTTTGAGTAAAATCAATGGCATTATTTTTACAGACAGCAGCGCAAATTGCACATTTCTTCTCTTTAAGATAGAGACAGCTATCATCAATATAAGTGATCAGTGGAATGGCTTGAGCATAGTAGATATGGACCGCTTTATTCTTTGATATCGCCTGATTAAAGACATCCGGATACTTAACCGGGCAATATTCAACGCAGGTAGTGCAGCCCGTGCATTTACTCTCGATGATGTACCTGGGCTTCTTAGTGAGTGTAACCTTGAAGTCCCCTGCCTCACCTTCAACACGGTCAACTTCAGTCAATGTTAAAACTTCAATGTTTGGATGCCGGCCGACCTCGACCAGTTTGGGTGCGAGAATTCAGATGGAGCACTCGTTGGTCGGAAAGGTCTTATCCAACTGCGCCATCTTGCCACCAATGGCAGGCGCCTTGTCCACCAGGTAGACCTTAAAACCCGCGGATGCCAGATCCAGAGAGGCCTGCA